>ENA-OQJH01000486-OQJH01000486.1-human-gut-metagenome-genome-assembly--contig:-NODE-486-length-21438-cov-22.825020_pt1 | contig 21438 bp, 19 predicted proteins | sample MGYA00242597_ERZ504763 | MGnify/ENA primary metagenome ERZ504763 (study PRJEB26092, sample SAMD00036359) | human gut metagenome | host: Homo sapiens | study: EMG produced TPA metagenomics assembly of...
GGATAATGGAGGGGGGGGTAAATCAATGAAATTGATGTTAAAACACAGGGAAAGAAAATGGAGGTTGCTTTGGAAGGAAGAATGGACTCTGCAACAGCACCGGAATTGAGAAGGAGATTTTCCAAAAGCTTGATGGAGTTACCGAGCTTGTTCTGGACTTTACCGATCTTGCATATCTTTCCAGTGCCGGATTAAGAGTGCTTTTATCCTGTCAGAAGAAAATGAATGCAGCAAAGGGAAGTATGGTTGTAAAGCATGTCAATGAAATTATTATGGAAGTATTTGAAGCGACCGGATTTGACAGTATTTTGACAGTCGAACAATAAAAGACGGATGAAAATGGGGAAAAGAATATGGCAATTGAAGAGAGAAAATTAACACCTGCCGGACAGGGAAATCTGCAACAGATCAAATTGGGAATACCGGTAGTGGAAGCATTGAATCGGATGGCAGAGGATCCCATGGGGGAAAATGAAAAGCTGCTTTTAAGGATTCTGGAACAGAATAAGGATACGGAATATGGAAGGAAATATGGCTTTGCGGATATTCATTCCATAGAAGAATACCAGAAGAAGGTTCCGGTCAGTGTATACGATGATTATGCAGGCTATATTTTAAGAATGAGTGAGGATGGGGAGGAGAATCTGATTACCTCCGGTAAGGTTGTACATTATAACAAGTCTTCAGGAACGGTTGGAAATCCCAAGCGTATACCGTTGACGGAAGAGGCTTTTCAGGTTTTTCAGAAGTATAATGGTCCCTACCGTATGGGGCTGGTCGCAAAAGAACTCGGAGAAGACTGGATCAACGGACGGAATATGTCCATTGCGGAATCCATTGCAGAGATCCAGCACGTGAAAAGCGGTGTTACTTATGGAGCTTTGTCAGTAAAAATGATCGGTGAATTCCGCCCTTACCTCGGAATGAGTTTTACATCTCCCGATGAAGCAATTTATCCGGAATCGGAAACCAACACCAGATATCTGCATGCACGTTTCGGACTGATGGACCAGGATCTTACGAATATGGCAGCGAACTTTCTTGGATTTTTACTGGAAGTATTGCGTTATATGGAACAGAATTGGGAGCTTCTGGTTAATGATATTGAACAGGGAACGATTGATCTGGGTATTAAAATGTCAGAGGAAGTCCGTTCCAGTCTCTTAAAGAAAATTCAGCCCATGCCGGAGAGAGCGCAGGAACTGAGGGGAATTTTCATGCAGGGGTTTGAGGAACCGATTGTACCGAAGCTGTGGCCTCATGCACAGTTCCTTACCGGTGTCGGTTCCGGTGGATTTAAGGTTTATGCTGATAAGATCAAAGAGAAATATATGGGAGAAAAAATAGCCCGTTATTTTACCGGAATTAATGCATCTGAAGGCATGATCAGTGTCCCGTACCGGTTAAATGATGAGAAGAGCGTGCCGGTTCCGGACAGTATGTTCTATGAATTTCTGCCGACAGACGCAGATGATGATTTCTCCAAAATAGTAACGATAGATCAGCTTGAGACAGGTAAAGAATATGAAGTGATTGTTACGAATCTTTCCGGTTTTTACCGGTATCGTATGCGTGATGCGGTAAAGATTGCAGGAAAATATAAGAATCTGCCGATTCTGGAATTCATCGGACGTATTGATCAGACAGTCAGTGTTATGGGGAGGAAGACAACAGAAGTGGCACTCAGGACTGCCGCAGAGGATACAGCAAAGCAGCTTGGCTTTGACATGATTGATTTTACAGTATATCCGGATGTTGAACATGTTCCTCCACGTTATACTTATTTTATGGAAATCGAAAGCCTTCCGGAGGGGATGAAAGCAAAGGAAATCCGCTTTTTTCTGGAGAGGAATCTTGCTAAGGCCAATCCGTCCATGGGAGATAAGGTGGCAAAAGGAATCTGTGCGCCAACTAAGTTAAATATCTTAGAGCCGGAGACATATAGCTTATACCGTGATCTGATGATAATGAAGGGAATTGCGCCGGCACAGCTGAAGCCTGTGCACATCATCCGGAATGAACTGCAGCGGAAATTCTTTTTCAGTCAGACAGAATACGGAGTGGAGCTTGTAAAATAAATGGAAGGACTTTGTGAAAATAAAAGGGGGAGCCTATGAAAATTTTAGCTTTAGTAGCAAGCCAGGATAGTACTGTGGAAGATGTTAAGACAAATGGAAGAAGGCAGATGCAGGCACTGATAGGTAAAGATAAGGAAGTACTTTTCTGCGAATATTCCACGATTGAAATTTGCAGGAACGGGGAGCTTGCGATCACCTGTCTGGGCGAAAAAATGGAAAAGCCGGATTATTTCTGGCCACTGCTTGGATCCACGGATGGATTTATTCTGGAGAATATGCTTCAGGATGCGGGAATTCCATCTATTTTAAATCTGCGTGAGCTTCAGGTCGCAAGAAGTAAGATTGCAACTTATCAGAGACTTGCACAGAATGGAATACGGGTGCCTGATACGATGGTGTTTTTCAAAGATTCTGATCCCGAAACACTGTCTGGTCGTTTTGGTTATCCATTTGTTGTGAAGCCGGACAGTGGATTTGGCGGGATTGGTGTAGAACTGATCCATAACGGCCAGGAGCTTAAGGATTACTTTGCAACTCTTTCCTATGGACAGGCTTATGTGGCACAGGAATATATTGCTACTTCCAAAGGAAGAGACATCCGTGTTGTTGTTCTCCATGGCAGATATTATTTTTCGATGGAGCGCCATGCATCGAATCCTGATGAATTCCGTTCGAATGTACATGTGGGTGGAACTACACAGGAGAAGACTCTTACCGAAGAAGAAAAGGTATTCTGTGAAAAGGTGGCGTCCATATTTGATCTTCCGATTATCGGACTGGATCTTATGATTGGTGATGGAGAGTATGTGCTGGCAGAGGTAAATGCATTTCCGGGTATGCCGGGGCGTAAGATGATGGATGCATATGCTTCCGTTATTGATGATTTTATGGAGGGACAGGCATGACCGGATTTTTGCGAAGAGTATTAAGCCCATACAGGGGACTTTTGATACTGGTCATTTTACTGCAGCTTGGTCAGTCCTTTTTAACCATGTATCTGCCAACAATCAATTCCAGAGTGATCGATTATGGTGTGGCGAATGCGGATGCTGCATATATCATGCATCAGGGAATTCTCATGCTGGGAATAGCCTTTATCCAGTTTCTGCTATCAACCTTGGCTGGTATTTTCGGAGCAAAGGTGGCACTGATGACCGGACGGGATTTGAGGGAGCAGGTTTATGAGAAGCTGATGCATTTTTCACGCAGGATGATCGGAAGCATGGGAGCTCCTACGCTGATTACCAGGGCAACAAACGATGTACAGCAGGTAACCCAGTTTATTACGTTCTTATTTACCGCGATTATTGCAGCACCGATGATGTTTATCGGAGGTCTTGTGCTTGCCTTGTCCCAAAGCGTGAAGCTTTCGGTGGTATTGCTTGTGACGATACCCCTGTTGCTTGGGGTTTCTGTGGTATTTTTAAAGCTGATCCTTCTTATTATAGAGAACAGCAGACGAAAATAGATGAGATGAATACCGTACTCAGGGATCAGATTTCCGGTGTCCGTGTGGTAAAGGCCTTTACGAAGGAACAAGGCGAGAAGGAACGCTTTGAACGGATTAACGGAGATCTTTCAAGGATTAATACCAGCATCGGTAAGATTACAGGGCTGATGCAGCCAATCTTTACCCTGACAATGAGCTTTGCCAATATTTCGCTGATCTGGCTTGGCGGCCGTATGGCGGGAAACGGTCAGGTACAGATTGGACAGGTGATCGGCTTCGTAACCTACATATCCTTTATTCTGACAGCAACCCTGATGGCTTCCATGATTTTTATTATGCTACCAAGAGCCGAGGTATCGGTTACACGTATTGAAGAGATTTTAAACAGTGAAAGTGAAATTCAGGACAGAGAGGATGCTTTTTTGCCAGAGCAGTTCCGGGGAGAAATATGTTTTGAACATGTGACGTATTCCTATGCACCGGATAATGAGCAGGTGGAGCCTGTATTGAAGGACATTTCCTTCTGCGCACAGCCGGGTAAAACGACGGCGATTATCGGATCTACCGGATGTGGTAAGACTACCTTGCTTGATATGATTCCACGTCTTGCAGATGTGACAGAGGGGACGGTCTTCGTAGATGGCATGGATGTCCGGAAGCTGTTAAGGCATGAGCTTGATCAGGCAATCGGCATGGTTCCGCAGAAGGCTTTCCTGTTTTCGGGGACACTGGAGGACAATCTGCGCGATGGAAAACCGGATGCAACACAGGAAGAACTCTGGGAGGCTCTTTCGATTGCGCAGGCAAAGGAGTTCGTGGAGAAAAACGAACGTGGTCTTAAGATGAAGGTTTCCGAAGGGGGAACAAACTTTTCGGGCGGGCAGCGGCAGCGGCTTGCAATCGCAAGAGCAATTGTCCGCAGACCCTCCATCTATTTGTTTGATGATTCGTTCTCTGCACTGGATTACCGGACAGACCAGGAGCTGCGAAGAGCACTGAAGCCGGTTACACAGAATGCGGCTGTGATTATTGTTGCACAGAGAATCAGTACCATTAAGGATGCTGACCAGATCCTTGTGATGAATCAGGGACGTATTGAAGCGGTTGGAACACATGAAGAACTCATGCAAAGCAGCCGGACTTATCAGGAAATTGTGGCTTCCCAGCCCACAGATAAGGAGGTGGCATCATGAGTACAAAGCAGAAAAAGACCATACAAAAGGGGTCTTTCAAGCGGCTGTTAAAGCTCTTCTTCTTTAAAAATAAGATGCTGACCGCTCTTATGCTGTTCAGTATTATTATTTCAGCGGTTGCTACAGCGCTGGGACCGCAGTATCTGGGGTATGCAACGGATTCCATTGTACAGGATATGTCAAACCCGGTAAGCAGTAACATTCACTGGGACCGTTTTTCCTTCTGGGCAGGGATATCGAGTGTGATTTTTCTGATCCAGTTCGTATCGAAATGGCTATCCGCATGGTTTTCCACACGGATCATCTCTGATACGGCGAAAGAATTGCGCAGTCAGGTAGAGACAAAGCTATGGTCGCTGCCATTAAATTATTTTGATACAAACAGTCACGGAGATATCATGAGCCGGACCACAAATGATATTGATAATGTGGTCACGACTCTGAATTCTTCCGGTGCAGATACGATTTACAGTATTTTCCAGCTGGTCGGGATGATTGTCATGATGACTGCAATTAACTGGAGGCTGGCATTGATCACTGTGATCATTATTCCGGTCTCGGGCTGGATTGTGACCCTGATTTCCAGGTTTGTGCGTAAGGAATATCAGAAGCAGTGGTATTATACCGGAATGATTAACAGTAATGTGGAAGAGAGTGTGAACGGACACAATATTGTGAAGCTTTATGGTCAGGAAGAGAAGTTCGTGGAAGCTTTCAGGAAGCAGAATCGTCTGCTGTATGAATCTTCCTTCAAAGCTATGGCCGTATCGAACTTGATTCAGCCATTGTCCCGGTTCTTTACGAATCTGAATTATGTGATTGTGGCATTGGGAGGTGCTTTACGGGTAATATCCGGACAGATGACGGTCGGAGATGTGCAGGCATTTATTCAGTATACCAGACAGTTTCAGACACCCTTTTCCAAGCTGTCCCAGGCGTATTCTTCACTGCAGTCCGGAATAGCGTCTCTTGACCGGATCTATGAGCTGTTAGACAGTGAAGATCAGGCTGAAGAAAAACCGGAAGCCAGAGAGAGCTACCGGTTGCAGGGAAAGATTGATTTCCGGGATGTGAGCTTTTCTTATGTACCTGAGAGGAAGCTGATCGAACATATGAACCTTGTTGTAGAACCGGGCCAGATGGTCGCTATTGTTGGAGGAACTGGTGCCGGCAAGACAACACTTGTAAATCTGATCGAACGATTTTATGAAGTAAACATTGGAGAAATTATTTTTGATGACAAAGTAGAAATTCACGACCTTACAAGAGCATGCCTGCGGGAGAACATTGCAATGGTTCTGCAGGACACCTGGGTGTATAAAGGAACGATCGGAGACAATCTGAAATATGGTTTGAAACGGGAAATCACGGAAGAAGAATTCCGGAATGCATGCCGGGAGACCTTCGTGGATCAGTTTGTAAGTACACTGCCTGATGGTTATCAGACTGTAATTTCCAATGAAATGTCAAGCCTTTCTGCCGGAGAAAAGCAGTTGTTGACGATCTGCAGGGCATTTCTTGTGAAACCGAATATTCTCATTTTGGATGAGGCAACAAGTTCTGTAGATACCAGAACCGAAGCCATGATTGATCAGGCACTTGATAAGCTGCGGGAGGGACGGACAAGCTTTGTCATTGCCCACCGTCTGTCCACAATTCGCAATGCAGACGTGATCCTGGTTATGGAGAACGGACATATCGTGGAGCAGGGCAGCCACAAAGAGCTATTAGCACAAAACGGAGCCTATGCCAGATTATATCAGGCACAGTTTGAATAATAGAAAATAGGCGGAGGAAGAGATTATGCGTATTGTATTTTATAGTGCGTCAACATCAGCACATTCCAATTCATCAACAAAAACAACCTACCAGCCGTTCCGGGCAGATACCTGGGATGAAATGGACCGGCTTTATCCGGACTGCGAATTTGTTGTAGCAGGACCCCTGAATGGTTCTTACATTTTTGACGTGGCAGATGGGGAAATCTGCAAAAAACCTGAGAAGGTGAAATACGTGCTTTTGGAGAGTGGAATGAGTGCGGAGGATACGGCAGAGCTGATTGCACAGCAGAAGCCGGATATTGCTGTAGCAATTGCATCGGGAGCCGTTCCCTTTGACTGGGTACCGATCAAGACCGCTCTCATTGCTGAGGAATTACAGAAAAGAGGAATTGCAACCATTGCCAATAATACGCTGGTGTCAGTGGCAGCATTTGATAAGTGGCGTAGTAATATCATGTTCCGCAGCTTTGTCAAAGCGGCAAAGGGAATCTATATTCACCATGAGCTGTTTCTTGCGGAGAAGAAGAATCCGGGTGTCAGTATAAATGTATATAAGGAATATGTTTTTTATCGGATTAAGGAAATGAACTTTCCGGTCATTGTGAAGGATACATTAGGTGCAGGGTCAATCGGAGTGGAAGTCATGAACTCCTATGAGGAAGTAGAGAGCTTTCTTAATTCCGATCGGAACAATTCAGATATAATGGTGGAAGAACTGATCCAGGGAGAACAGTTCGGAACGGAAATTCATGGTGTAGAGGGACGTTACAGTGTTCTTCCGCCGATCGCCTTTTCTGTAACAAAAGAGGGCATTACAGATCCGTTAAGTTCTGTAAAATTTGGCCCGGTGACGGATCCTTCCTATCATTTTGAAAAGGTACAGGAAGAACTGCTTAATATGGCACAGAGTTTGAAATTTGAAGGAACGGTGCAGGTCGATCTGGTTTATCGGGCAGGAGAATGGTATATTATCGAAATTAATCCAAGGTGGTCCGGAATGACAACAACAACGGCTGCATGGAGGGAAGAAATCCACTATCTATTTTTGTGGACAGCATACTCGGAACTGACAAAAATTACAGTATGAAACGGAACCTGAAATATGCATTGAACTTTAAGATGAAAGCAAGGTCGCAGGAGGATCTGATCCGATTATATGGGAATCCGCATGTGGATTATATTATGCAGCTGGAAACCTCGGTGGCAGGTATGGAGAAGATCAACTATTGCGAGGTTGTTATCAGCACCGATCAGGAAAAAGAAGATATTCTGAATATCCTGAATGAACTGGAAGAGGAATTCCCGGGGCTTGTTTCCGATGATGTGAAAGCAAATGCCGGAGAGCTTGTTGCAAAATATCAATGAGAAAACGGCGGTCGATAAGACCGCCGTTTTCTGCTGTTTGGAAAAATTAAAACCATTTTGCAGCGTATTGCTGTAATTGTTCCTGGACATCCCGGTAGCTGTATTTGCTGACCGGGATTATTTCATGATTATTCAGTGTGATTTCAAAGCGTCTGATTGAACGGATAGCATACAGAGAAACAATGTAGCATCTGTGACATTGCACGAAGATATCTTTCGGCAGAATTTCACGGACTGCAGAAAGGGATTTATATATCTTCGTGACAGTACCGTCCTGAAGGTGAATCTGCAGTTCTTTATTGATTATTTCAATATAGGTAATATCCCTGATATGAAAGGATACAGTTCTGGACGGAGTGTCGATTATAATGGATTTCGGGATCAGATGTCGGATTGCACGGGTTAGTGCTTCTGCAAGTTTTTGACGGCTGACCGGCTTAAGGATATAACCTACAGGTTCAGCAGAATATGCATCGAATACAAATTCCTTACTGCTGGAAATGAAGATAACGGGAATTTGGTTTTCAGTGTCACGGAGACATTCTGCAAAGCTGATCCCATTGTTTTCACCCAGCATAATATCAAGAATCAGAATGTCACAGTTTTTGGGAGTATTCTGCAATGTATTTTTTAATTCTGCAATAGAAGTATATTTTCGAATCTCGCAGGATTCTCCCATGGATGCTAAAATATCGCTGATCATTTCTGATATCTGTGTTAAAAAATCGGTTCATCATCACAGATGACAATATGGTACATAGTGAAAGCCTCCTATTATTCGTTATTTTCGTCAAGACAAAGCGTTGTTGTTACAGCAAAAAAGCCATCATGTACCCGTACGCTCAGTATACCATTGTATTTTTCGGCGATTCCATTGATGATCTTAAGGCCGTAACCGTGTCTGTCACTGTTCTTTTTACTGGATTTATAGTTTCCATTCGTGATTCTCAAGTTATCCTCATTGCAGGAGTTTTCACATTTAATAAACAGAAAATTTCCCTTTGAATGGAGATTCAGCCGGATGATCCGCTGTCCTTTAGAAACATTCTGACACCCTTCTACTGCATTTTCCAATATATTTGTCAACATCCGGCACAAATCAATGTCTTCCATGTTGAGTCTTCTACCAATGATAATACTGTACTCCACGATGGCTTTATAACGGCTGGCACGTTCTGCAAATTCCGAAAGGATGGAATTGACCAGAGCATTGGCTGTGTAGGTGACAAAAGGAAGCTGTTCGGCTTCTTCAGTAAATTTCTGTGTATACTGTCTGGCACCTGCATAGTCCTCCTGTTTAAGATAGGAGGACAGGGCATTCATATGATGTCGGATCTCATGGTGTATTTCCAGAATATGTTCGTTGTTTTCTGCCTGATTCCGGTAGTTTTCCAGTATGCGCTCGGAAATCCGCTGTTCTTCCTGTTTGCTGCGGATGTATCCCATGACACTGAAGAATACGGCATACACCATGAAAGCAAATACTGCAAACAGTACAAACATAACATGGACAACTATATTATTGGAAAGATTTATTATGCTTGAGAACTGTGCAATGCTGGCAATCAGAATAAACAAAGCAGGGAGGGAGCAGAGAATCTTCCAGATCCGTGATTCCAGATCTGCATTGATCATAGTACGGATTCGCTCCATCAGTATGAGAAATGGTTTCGCAAGAACCAGATTTATGATAAGTGTGAGAGCCAGTGCAAAGGGCGGATACATAAAATAATCGGATGGAAACCGGAAAGTACGGTGCAAAAAGGTAACGGTGCTTGTAACAAAGAATCCGTAGCTCATTACAACAAAAAATACAAATAGTTTTTCTGCTATTTTTGCCTGGATGATAAAACAATACAACACTCCGAACAGTAGCAGGGCAATATAAAAAATAACATTCCAGATTAGCTCTTTGTAATCACCGCCAATGTTGAACTGTGCGATAAGAGAAAACGGAATGACCATTACAATAAAAATGGACAGTGCCATGAGCATTGTCTTTTTTGTGCTTAGGCGGAAACGATCCCGAAATGGATACAAACAGAAAAATGCATAAGGAAAAATCTGAAGAGAAAATCCGCAGAAATAACGCAATGCTATCATAAAACCCTCCTGTCATAAAGATAGATAATGGTCAGGTTACCTATTAAAAATAAGTATACCATTGGCAGAAGGCAAAATCAAATCATATGAAGGCCTTTTTACGCCATATTTTGACTATTCACGCAAAAATATGGACAAGGGAATTAAATTCAAATAATATAAAAATATAAATAATATAGCCACAAAAACATTCAAAAGAAAGGAGACTAAAAAATGAAGAAAAGAATGATTATTGTGACGGCATTGATTATGGGAACTCTGGGAGCAGGATGTGTGAGTGTTCAGGCATCGGATACGTTACCTGAACTGACAAAAGACAATGCACTGGAACAGATGATGAAAGCAGGAGAAACAGACAGTCTTGTAAGCAATCATAAAAGCTATGAAGCTACCTGTGAATATATACTGCAGAATACAAAGGTATATGACTATGAAGATTCTGAAGTGATGTATGTAGATATGTATGGTACTACCCAGATGCTCTATAAAGATGGCGAATTAAAATACGGAAAAGAAGGAGATGAGTATCTCTCCTGTCTGTATATTGATGAAGCAGATGGAAATGCAGATGATCTTATAAGCTTTTACACAGATGAAACCATAGAGGAAGAAGTGACGGATCTGAAGAAAGATGGTGATACGATCATTATACAGACAAAGGTACCTGAAGAACTTACGCAGAGCGCATTGAATTCTCAGGGCGATGGAGAATCCTACACAGAGGGAGACTGGATTTCTATGGAATATGTGGTTGCTTCGGATGATTACAGACCACTGAAACATACTCAGATTCTGAATCATAAGGACGGCACTTCAGAAGAAGCTTCGAAGATGGAATTCTCCTACGGCGTGGACAGACCTGAGGATGTAGCAGATCTCTGTGAAAAGTACGAAGAAGCAGAAAAAGCAGAAGGTGATGTACGTAATGTGACAGTTACTGCAGCTCCTGGTACAGAGCAGGAAAAGGATTATGCAATCACGGTTCCAGCAGATAATCATGTATGGATCATGCTTCATGACGATAATTCTTATTACATTATGTATACAGATAAGGAGTGTAAAGAACTGTACGAGCCAGAGGAAGATGTGAAAGAAGATAAACATCTCTATGCAGAGATTGAGTCTTATGAAGAGGCGGAGGATGAAGTATGAGGAGTTTGAGCGTATTTATCAGGAATATTATCTGAAAATTTTGACATTTATACATAAAAGAGTTCCTGATCTGTATGAAGCGGAAGAACTGACTGGAGATGTATTTCTGTCTTTTTACAGAAATATGGACAGTTATGATGAAGAAAAAGGTAGTATAGCTACCTGGTTGTATGCAATCACAGCAAACCGCCTGAAAAACTATTATAGGGATAAAAAGACTCATTATTCTCTGGAAATCCTGAAGCAGCAGACAATTCCCCGGGAAAAAATGCCGGAAGAGATTGTGGCAAAGATTATGAGAGAAGAGACATTAAGAAAAAGTCTGGAGCAGCTTTCTGACAGAGAACAGGAAATTCTTCTGGGAAGATTTTATTATCAGAAAAGTTCCACAGAGCTTGGCAGGCAGATGAATTTATCACCGGGAAATGTAAGGATGATACAGAAACGTGCTCTGGAGAAGTTGCGAATGATTATGGAAAAACAGAGGGAATAGGCGTTCAGGCTACAGAGACTCTGCCTGAACTGACTGGGGATAATGCATTGTAATAGATTATGAAAGCCGGATGACATATTTCAGATATGAGATATTTGCATATGGGTAGTTTGAAGAGGAGGGAATTGTATATGTGGACAAGGAGAGAATTGAAAGAGTGTGCCAAACAGCTTTTAAAGATAAATTATTGGAAAGCAGTTCTGGCAGGAGTTATATTATCCCTGATTGGAGGTTCAGGAGTGGTCTCGGTAGTAGAAAGGTCTTCTTCCGGAAGTTTTGATGAAGTGATAGGCGCAGTAGAAACTGATGATTTTGGCCTTGTTTTAGGAATTGCACTTGGAATTGTGGCAGTTGCGTTGCTTGTTAACTTTATTATGACGATTTTGATTTGGAATCCTCTGGAGGTGGGATGTAAAAAGCTGTTTATTCAATGTGAATACGGAACAGCGGAGACGAGATGTATCTGGTCGGTGATCAACAGGAGAGATGGAAAGAATGTTGGCTGGATTATGTTTGTGCGGACATTGTTTGTAAGCTTATGGAGTCTTTTGTTTATAATTCCGGGAATTATAAAACAGTATGAGTATATGATGATTCCGTTTTTGTTGGCAGAGAATCCACAGATGAATCGAAAAGAAGCTTTTGAAAAGAGCCGTCAGATGATGAAGGGAAATAAGTGGGCTGCATTTGTATTAGATCTGTCTTTTATAGGATGGAGCCTTCTGGGAATTATAACATTCGGGTTGGTTAATATATTCTTTGCCGGACCATATCAGTATTTAACACAGTCACAGCTTTATTTTCGCCTGAAAGAACAGCAGAAAGAGGAAAGCTATGGATATTGAGTATTTATTGTACCTGCAACAATTTCGCGAAACGGTTGGCAGTATTCTGACACCGCTTATGAATGCAGTAACAAAGCTGTCCGCAGGATTTTTACCTATTGCAATGATGTGTATGATTTACTGGGCATTTGACCGGAAGACGGGACGAAAAATCCTGGCAGGACTTGGGGGCGGTCTGTTTATCAACGGATTTTTAAAGCTTACTTTCTGTGTCTATCGCCCATGGATACGGGATACACGGATTTTACCCTATGGTGATTCTAAAACAGCAGCTACCGGATATTCATTTCCAAGTGGGCATACAACGCGGGCAACGGCTATGTTCGGTGGAAGTGGACTTTGGTTCATGGAAAAAAAGCACAGTGTCGTTGCAGGTCTGTTGTTTGTGCTGGTATTCCTGACTATGTTTTCACGAAATTATCTGGGAGTACATACTCCGCAGGATGTTCTGGTGGGATTTATATCAACAGCAGTTATGATGTATCTGACCGGGTGGTTGGAATTGTGGAGTGAAAAAGAAAAAAAGAGACCTCATGATTCTTGTGGCAGGGCTTTTGATCTGTATTGCTGCTGTGCTGTACTATGAATACAAACCATATCCACTTGATTATCTGCCGGATGGATCACTTCTGGTTGATCCTGCTAAAATGCGGGGAGATGCATATGAAGGAGTCGGATTTATTGCATCCTTTGTCATCTGCAGGATACTGGAAAAAAGACAATTAGATTTTGACAGAATTTCGCAAAAGCTAAGGTTGTTTATCAGTATTTTTGCATTAATTCCTTTGTACTGGTGGATAAATACAGGGTGCCCATATATAATAGAAGAAATAAGCCGAAGCCTTGGCAAGTTCCTCAGATTTGGGCTTGGAATCATATATATCATGGTGCTGGTGCCAGGAACGGTGGTACTGGCAGGAACTCTGACTAATCGTGGAAGTGATAAGGTGACCAGAGAAAAACAGGGGCAGCCCTAAGGCTGCCCGGAAGGATTGATATAGTTATTTACGAATAGAACTTCAACGCTTCAACGCTTTTTGAATTTCCTCCATGTTCATGCCTCGTTTTAACATATTGTTTATCCTCATCTGCTCCCTATATCTGGATCATCCATAGTAGGACGGCCAAAACCACCGGCAACATTTTCTAATTCTTCTTCAGATAATTCGTTTGTAATGTTCTGTTTGATTTCGCTCATAATAGTTCTCCTTTCCTGTAAGAATTCGAATGCTTCCTATCTGTTTATAAACATCAGAAGAGAATTTGTCACATTATATGAAGAAAAAATTATTTTTATCTGGAGATCTTTGATGCAAAGCGTCAGAGACCAGATACAATAAACAAATGATAAAAATACAGCATCAGTCAGATGATATGATAAACAAATTGCATACTGGAGGATGAAAAAGTGGATAAACAGAGTATATTTAGAAGGGAAAGTCTTGATCGTGTTGAATCTCCGGAACAATTAGATGCATATATTAAGGTGTCTCATCCGAAGGTTTGGTTAATTATGGCGGCACTTCTGGTGGCAGTAATATCTGTGATTGTATGGAGCGTTGTAGGAAGTCTTCCACAGACGATGACAGTGAAAGGAGTTACTGTTGGAGGTAATGTGATTAACTGCTATGAATGTGTAGAAAATGCCAACACAAACCTGATAGGATGTAAGGCAAATATTACACTGCCTGATGGAAGAAACATCAGTGGCAAAGTGGAAGCAGTGAGTCAGAATCCTTATTCACAGGAAGAAATTCGTGCTGAAATATCAGAAGACTGGCTTGCGGATAATGTGCTTGATGGAAACTATTCTTATGAAGTTCGGGTTATAGCTGAAGAAGACATTCCCTCAAATATGCTGGCAACAGTTATCATTACAACAGCCGAAATGAAACCAATTCAATTTATTTTGAATTAGGAGAGTGCTATGAAAAAGAGAAAAAAAAGAATTACAGTTCCGGTTATTATGCAGATGGAAGCCCTGGAATGTGGTGCAGCAAGCCTTGCTATGATTCTTGCGTATCATGGCAAGTGGTTACCGCTTGAACAAGTTCGTAGTGATTGTGGAGTATCAAGAGATGGAAGCAAAGCTTCCAGTATTGCAAAAGCCGGAAGAAGTTATGGGCTAGAGGTAAAAGCGCATCGATATGGGGTAGACGAAGTAAAAGAGAATGTTACTTATCCTGCAATTATCCATTGGAACTTTAATCATTTTGTTGTGTTATGCGGTTTTACCAAAAATGCAGCTGTAATTAATGATCCTGCACGTGGAACGATCAAGGTAACAATGGAAGAATTTGATCATTCTTTTACAGGAGTATGTATTGAGTTCACACCAGGAGAAAACTTTGAGAAGGGTGGAAAGCCGGAAAGTGTATTTAAGTTTTTGAAGGATAGACTGGCCAATACAACGGCTTCTGTGATTTTTGTAATGATTACGGCTGTCCTTGTTGCTTTTGTAGGCTTGGTTACTCCCGTGTTTGCCAGAATATTTACGGATCAGATTTTGCCCGGACATAATATGCATTGGCTTGAAATGCTTCTGGTGGCAATGCTTTTCACTGCTATATTCCGAATGATTGTTGGTTTTCTTAATGAGATATATCTTTACAGAATTAAAGGAAAGCTTGCTATTGTATCAAATGCCTCATTTATGTGGCATATGCTTCATCTGCCCATGGATTTTTATGCACAACGAATGGTGGGAGACCTTGCTGGCAGACAAAAACTGAATGATCAGATTGCAGAGACTTTGATCGCAAAAATAGCTCCGGTATTTATCCAGATTATACTGTTGTTTTTCTATTTTATAATCATGATACGTTACAGTGTGGTTTTGACTTTTGTAGGTTGTATTGCGATTGTGTTAAATCTGCTTGCGTCTCAGATCGCATCACATATGCGGGTGGAAACTACCAGAGTTCGTATGAGGGATGAAAGTAAAGTGGATTCTGCAACTATGTCAGGAATTGATATGATAGAGAGTATTAAAAGTTCAGGTGCAGAAAATGGGTTCTTTGAAAGATGGGCTGGATTTCAGGCTTCAGCAAATATCCAGACAGTAAAGCAGTTAAGAAATGATAGCTTCTTTCTGAGCATTCCGGTTTTGCTTCAGGAATTGTCGAATGCGGTAATTCTTACCATTGGTGTGTGGCTGATCATGAAAGGAAAATTTAGTGTTGGTATGCTTGTGGCATTTCAGAGTTTGCTTCAGCAATTTATGATGCCTGTGGAAAGCCTGCTTGATATTGGACAAAGTATTCAGGAAACACGTACTTCTATGGAACGTGTACAGGATGTTATGAAATATGCTTCTGACAACAGTTATGTAAAGACGTTTTCAGAGGATGATATTACTGAATTTGAGAAGCTGAAAGGAACAATAGAACTTCGGCATGTGACTTTTGGATACTCGAAATTGGAGGAGCCGCTTCTGAAAGACTTTAATCTGATCATTCATCCCGGAGATAAAGTTGCTTTTGTAGGACCATCTGGCTGCGGAAAGTCTACGATTGCAAAGCTGATTTCGGGGCTCTATGAACCGTGGGAGGGAGAAATCCTTTACGATGGAAAAAGATAACTGAGATACCAAGAGAGTCGTTTTTAGGTTCGCTATCTGTTGTTGATCAGGAGATCACATTATTTGAGGATAGTATTTCGGAAAATATCAAAATGTGGGATAAGAGCATTACGGATTACGAAGTGATCCTTGCGTCTCGGGATGCCCAGATCTATCAGGATATTATGGCGCGTCCGGGAGGGTATGAACACAAGATTGATGCAGGAGGCCGCAATTTTAGTGGTGGACAGCGCCAGCGTTTTGAGATTGCAAGAGTTTTGGCAGGAGACCCTACAATCGTGATCTTAGATGAGGCAACGTCAGCCCTGGATGCTAAAACAGAATATGAAGTCACCAAGGCGATCAAAAACCGTGGAATTACTACGATAGTAGTTGCACATCGTCTTTCTACGATCAGGGACTGTAATGAAATTATTGTGTTAGAGCATGGTCAGATAAAAGAGAGAGGCACTCACGAGGAATTATATAAGCTGGGCGGAATGTATTCCCAATTGGTTACAATGGAATAAGAGGTTTAATATGGGGTGGTTTGACAGTCAAATTAGAGAAAGAATTTCAAATAATAAACAACAGCTTCAAAAGGCATACTGGAATCTGGCATCAGTTGTTATGAAGGAGACCAATGAGACCTTTGCAGACACCCGGAGCACTGGAAATCAGAATGCATTGACGCAGATTTGTCGTTATTTCCATCTTGAAGTTAATACTGTGCCGGACAATATTGTGGATTTGGAAGAACAGATGGAATATCTGTTTCGTCCAAGCGGGATCATGAGAAGACGTATTAAATTGGCAGGCGAATGGTGGAAAGATTGTTATGGACCAATCCTGGCAGAAAGAAAAGATGGACAGATGATAGCCCTCCTTCAGGGAAAAGGAGATCATTATTATTATCAGGATATAAAAGGAAAATCAAAGAATCGTGTTGATTCGCAGACAGCAAAAGAGCTCTGCGAAGAAGCGGTTTGTTTTTACCGTCCGCTTCCGCAAAGGGAATTGACACAAAAAGACCTGTTTAAATTTATACTGAAATCGTTCACAAGTCAGGATAAAGTTTATATGATAGTTACGGGATTAGCAATTATGCTGTTAGGTCTGATCGTTCCAATGGCGACTACTTTTCTGCTGGAGAATATACTGCCATCAGGTCAGGCGATTATGTTGGTTCTATTGCCGTCCTTTTAGCGGGAACTGCTGTTTCAAAATTTCTTTTTTCTGTTGTAAAAGAGATGATGAGGGGACGTGTAGAGCAGAAAATGAAAGTTGAGCTCCAAAGTGCTGTGTTTGCAAGAATCCTGAATTTACCGGTTCAGTTTTTTAAAGAGTATTCAGCAGGTGAATTGTCTGAGAGGGTGATGGCTCTCACAGAATTGTGTACCATTTTTGGCGAAATATTATTGGGATTTGGTATGACGGCATTGTTTTCCTCGGTATATCTTATACAGATTTTAAGTATTGCTCCTGTTATGTTTTTGCCGGCTCTGGCAGTTCTTTTCGTTCAGCTTCTTATTGCGGGAGTCAGTGTTTATGGGCGGTTGACTGTAATGACAATGGAACTTGAAGCATCCACAAAAGTACAGGGTATTGTATATGAGATCTTTTCGGGAATTCAGAAAATCAAACTTGCAGGATGTGAGGAGCGTGCATTTGCAAAATGGGCAGAAAAATATCAGATGGAGCTAAGGCCAGGTATAATCCGCCGTTTGCGTTCAAAGTTCAAAATGCATTGTCACCGGTTGTCACGATATTAGGAAGCATGTTGTTATTCGCTGTTGCGGCGAACAAATCATTAAGTGTTCCTCAGTACGCGGCATTTAATACATCTTTTGGAATGGTGAGCGGAGCAATTTTGGAATTGACTTCAGTAGCAGCTATGATATCAGCTCTTCGTCCGATCATGGATCTTGCGGAACCGATACTGAAAGCAAAGCCGGAAGTATGTGAAGAGCGTCAAATTGTAAAAAAGGTTAAAGGAAGCATTGAGTTAAATAATATATCTTTCCGCTATACTGATGATGGACCGTGGATCATTGACCATTTGAATCTTAAAATTCCCAGAGGTCAGTATCTTGCGATAGTCGGGACAACCGGCTGTGGAAAAACAACGTTAATGCGATTAATGATGGGATTTGAAACACCGAAATCCGGAGCTGTATATTATGATGGGAAGGATATTCAGAAGTTAGATCAAAAATCTTTGCGTCAGCAGATTGGTGTTGTGATGCAAAACGGAAAACTCTTTAATGGTGATATTTTTTCTAATATTACGATTTCAGCACCGCAGCTTGGGTTAAAGGAGGCTTGGGAGGCAGCGGAGATGGCTGGTGTAGCAGATGATATACGCAATATGCCGATGGGGATGCATACGATATTAAGTGAAGGTTCCGGTGGAATATCGGGAGGGCAGAGACAACGTTTGATGATTGCGCGTGCAATTGTTACAAAACCGAAAGTGCTTTTGTTTGACGAGGCAACCTCTGCACTTGATAACATTACACAGAAACATGTTTCTGATTCTTTGAAAAACTTAAAAAGTACAAGAATTGTGATTGCACATCGATTGTCCACAATCAAAGAATGTGATCGGATTATCGTTTTGGATAAAGGGCACATTATTGAAGATGGCACCTACCAGTCTTTGAGTAAAGCAGGAGGTTTCTTTTCTGAATTGGTTGAAAGGCAAAAAAACTAAGGTTTCTATACCTGTATAATCGTGCAGAAAAAACAGTATTGTAAGGAGATATTAATCATGCGGTCTAAGGGGGGATTTTCTCCCCTACTCAGTTACATATATCAGTTCATTATAAAAAGCTTAGATTTTTGTCTTGACAACTGAACCACTATACACTCCGTACCCAGTAACGGGAAAGATACATAAATAGTCAAAAAGTACGTATACTATCTTCCATGTAGAAAGTAAATTTTTATACAGGAGGACAGACATGGACAACAGCACAAAGAAACTATTAGAAGAATGCAGTGTCGGATGCAAGATGGGAATTGAGAGCATGGAACAGGTACAGCATCATGTGACAGATGCCAAAATCGCAGCAACGATTGAAAAATCCTGTTCAAAACACAAGGAACTGGAAGAGGAAATTTCCAAAATACTTCTTCGCGCAGGCCAGCCGGAGAAAGAACCGGGTGTTATGGTATCCACATTTTCGTGGATGACGACAGGTGTAAAAATGATGACCGGAGAAGATGAGAATAAACAGGCGGTTAAGATCATCATGAATGGCTGCAACATGGGAACCCAGTCTATCACAGAAGCAATGCACCAATGCAAAGATGCGTCGTCCGAAAGTATTTCCATTGCAAAGAAGCTTATTGGAATGGAAGAGAATCTGCGGGATGATATGCAGAAATATTTGTAAGCTGAAATGCTGTCAGTTGCGGAGCAAGTTTGTAACTGATGGCATTTTTATTTATAGGTTGTAAAAAGCTGTATTCCGTTTGATGCACTCAGAGCATTTATCTGCATTAGCAATTCTCATAGAATACATATAATATAAGTAAGTGTATAATGAAAAGGAATCATTTATGCCGGACCAGAAAATAGATAACCTTTTAAATCTTGCGATGGATGCAACACCACAGGAGCGCAGAAAGTCGGGAAATCTTAATGTAGGATATGATCCTGCAACCAGGTTATGGGATGTGATCATAAAGTATAGCGGACCGGAAAGTGGTCTGGCTGGAAATGGAATTCAGGTAGTGCCACTGTTAGGCGGCTATGCAGTGGTAACTTTGCCGGAAAGTGAGATTGATAAGTATTCCCACAGAGTGCAGGTGGAATTTATGGAGAAGCCAAAACGGTTATATTTTGAATTGTTTCAGGCAAAGGGAGCGAGCTGCATCCGCACAGTGCAGACCGGCAGGAATGGACTGACAGGAAAAGGAATCCTGACAGGAATTGTGGATTCAGGAGTGGATTATTTTCACCCTGATTTTCGAAATGCAGACGGAAACAGCAGAATTTTACGTTTATGGGATCAGAGCATACAGGGAAATCCACCCCAGGGATATGTGACAGGAACTGAATATACGAAAGAGCAGATCGATGAGGCGCTTGCACTTGGAGAAAACCAGGGCAGGCGCCTTGTTCCATCTGTGGATTACAGTGGACATGGAACCTCAGTGCTGGGAATCGCGGCAGGAAACGGGAGAGCTTCCGATGGAGTCAATCAGGGAGTAGCTTATGAGAGTGACCTGATAGTGGTAAAAATGGGGATTCCCAGAGAAAATTCTTTCCCAAGAACAACCGAACTGATACAGGGAATTGATTATTTGGTGCGTCAGTCATTGTCTTTGGGGCGGCCGATGGTTATCAATATCAGTTTTGGAAATAACTATGGTTCACACAAGGGAGATTCCCTTCTTGAAACATATATAGATATGGTTTCTTCCGCAGGACGTCTGGTTATCTGTACAGGTACAGGGAACAATGGCAATCAGCCTCTGCATGAGGGAGGAACCTGAGACAGGGACAGACCAGACAGATAGAATTATCTGTGAGCAGCAGGGAACCAACATTAAATGTGCAGTTATGGAAATCCTATGAGGACGAGATGAGCATTTATATTGAAAATCCATCCGGAAACCGGATCGGTCCCTTAGATGAAAATCTTGGCCCTCAGAGGTACAGACTGGGAAATACAGAGCTTTTAATCTATTATGGCAAACCTGGTCCTTATCATCTGACGCAGGAAATCTACATAGATTTCCTTCCTGTGGAAACTTATGTGGACAGTGGAGACTGGAAAATCATTCTAAGTGGAAAAAAGGTCAGAGGCGGGGAATATTACCTGTGGCTGCCAGGTGGAAATACCCTGAACAGAGGAACTGGGTTTTATGAACCAAGGCATATGGGACTTTGACCATACCCGCTACAGCCCGGCGGATTATTGCAGTTGGAGCATATGATTCGCTGGTTGACTCCTATGCGGACTTTTCCGGAAGGGGCAGCAGGATGCTGCCATATCTGAAACCGGATCTGGTGGCACCTGGAGTGAACATAGTTGCTCCTGTACCTGGTGGTGGTTACAGAACAGTAACAGGGACTTCCTTTGCAGCACCCTTTGTCAGCGGATCCGCAGCATTGTTAATGCAATGGGGGATTGTAAATGGAAACGATCCCTACCTCTATGGGGAAAAAGTAAAAGCCTATCTCCGAAGAGGCGCCAGACCACTGTCGGGGTATGAAACGTATCCGAATGAAGAAGTCGGGTGGGGGCACTTTGCCTGGAGAATAGTTTCCCAAGGTGAGAATGTTGTAGATATGAGGAAAACATGCTATGGTATATACAGTGTGTAAAAAAGAACAAAAGAAAAAATAGAAAGCGTGGTCCAATCAGAAAATATGAAGTACGAACACATCACAGAGGCCGTTTCATAG
>ENA-OQJH01000487-OQJH01000487.1-human-gut-metagenome-genome-assembly--contig:-NODE-487-length-21431-cov-6.256806_pt1 | contig 21431 bp, 22 predicted proteins | sample MGYA00242597_ERZ504763 | MGnify/ENA primary metagenome ERZ504763 (study PRJEB26092, sample SAMD00036359) | human gut metagenome | host: Homo sapiens | study: EMG produced TPA metagenomics assembly of...
CACAATGGCAGCAAGATTCCTTCTCGAATTTCTTCTTTTGGAGATCCTTCCCCCAAATGGTCAATCACTGATCTTGAAAATTGGAAGCTGCACTTTTATCCGGTTGCAGCTTTACTTTCTTCTTGTTTTTCTTCGGTATCTGGCGTCGTTTCGTCTGGAATAGAATTTTCAATGTCTCTTCCATCTGCAGCAAGTTCATCGGCCCATGCCATGGCATCTTCCAAAGATTCAAAAGTTTCCAATGGCGGATAACCTTCTGCATCATAAATGGAATATACGGCATTTCCTTTGTTGATCCACAAAAAGACATCCGAAAAAAGCCTTGCGCTCCATTTTGTTGGATTTCCAAACGCATCATCTGCCTCATGTACCACCTGCCAGGATAACCGTTGCAGTTCTTCCCCATCAAGTTTGGCACCAACTTCCGCTTCATGTCGATCAATGTCTTCTTCAGCAAGAATGTCGATATAATAGTCCTCTACTTCAACTTTATCTGGCTTATGGTCAAATTCAAAGACTCGATTTTTACACTGAACATAATAAAAGTCCGGATCATCAACACAATTTCCGATCAGATATTTAACGTTTCCAGATTCCCACTGGTCAATCAGAATGCAGAGATGGCCATCCAGTGTAAGCTGTTCCTGTACTACCTGTTCTTTTTCATGCTGCAGGTTTCTGACTTGGTTTGTAAATCCATCCAAAATAGTTGGGTGGGTGTTTAAGATCAGTGTATTGCTCCATTCTCCTTCTGTAAGGATGGAACTCGCCCATTCTTTGTTTCTTAGAGAAAACCGACCTTCCTTCCATGCCTGCACAATGGTATTGGCCAAAACAAATTGTACACAGTCTATGCCGTATTTTTCTACAATTTCAGATACCGTATTTTGTGGAACGGAAAATCCATTGTATTTTTCGGCAATCTGTTTTTCGATCTCCTGTTTGCACTCTAACCGGATTCCGTTATTCAGCCGGGTAATTTCGGCTTCTTTTGCCTTTTTTTCCTGTTCTTTTTTATAATTCTTTATACTCTTCTTTTTCCTGTGGTGAAAAGTATTTGTCTGCATAAATCAGCTCGCAGATTCTTTCTTCTACGACATTCCAATTTAAAAGGACTTTTGTATATGGATTTAAAAGGCTTCCTTTCTCCAGGAGAATACCTTTCGCATCATGTTCACTGTTGGAACTACTATTGCCAGGTAACGCACCGGATTGGCCACCAATCCCATATTCTTTTTTCAGAAAGTCTGCATTTTCTTTCTGGTTATGCAGGTCCATGAAATATTCGTAGATTCGAAATTTTCCATCTGCAAAACCACTTCCAATGCAAAGGGCATAGTCGATTTCGTCCTGTGTGATGAAATCTTCCTGTCTGACATCTACCGTATCATGAAGTGGAAAATGAATTCTCTCCCTGTCAAGATCCGCGATTTCGGATAATAGATATCCTGGAGATTTCACAGTTTTCGGCTTTAATTCTCCATAGGAAATCCGTGCATCGACATCTTCCAAAAAGCTTTCCAGCTGTTCTCTTCCTTCATGCGTAGAAAGAAGAGTTTCTATTTTTTCTATACTGTTAAGTTCTTCCGGTACATCATCTATCCAATCACGGAGAAAATAGCCGATCTGATAAGATACCCTCTCCATCTCTGTTTTGTCTACGAGTGCTGCCTCGTTCGCATCCATATACAAGCCATACGTAATCATGGCGTGAATGTACTTTTCAATTTGATCCCAGCTTAATGTTGTAACTACAGATTCCGCTGCCTGCATACCATAACCGGCAGTCATTCCGTTTTCATCAAACCATACAGATATTGGATGACCGTGTAATTCAAAACCTTTGCCGACCTGACTATATTCTTTTTTCAGGAAAGCAATTATTTCATCGGTACTTTTTCCTTCGGTATATTTGGCGTAAATCCGTTTCCGGCTATCTTTTTGCCCGCCACCACTTCGGATGATTACTTCAAGATCGGTTTCCGGCAAATAGAAAGCAGCGGGCATAGTATATTTTTTACTTGCTTCCGCTGCTGTAATTGATCCTCTCTGTTCCTCTGCTGATGGAAACAGACTTAATTGTGTGTATGATTCCTCTGGTTTTACAAAATTGGTCGGCTGTAAATCAGTTCTTTCAGTACGACTTCCTCCGCCCGGCTCTGGATGCTGTTCATCTTCTTCACCCAAAGCATCTGATCCTGTGCTTTGAGCTGTTCGTTTACTCCTTCTTTCTCCGCCATCTGGGATGTCAGGACTTCCATCCTCTCTCTTGCCTGTTCCTGAATCTCGAGAAGATGTGCTTTCAGCGTTCCTTCCAGAAACATTGCTGTTCTCGCCCCATCGTATCTCTCCCTCAGAAATTTGTCCCTCAGAAGTCCGTATTTCGTTACCATTCCCTCCGGTTCCGGATTTGCTTTCAGTTTCGGAATCAGATAATCTCCCATCTGTTCGTATTCCAGGTCCATTTTGTTTTCCTCCTTCAATATTATCTTTATCTTTGGAATTACCCTCTTGCAAACTTTCACGCTTTAAAGCATTATATCGCGGTTGTGGTGCATTTGCAAGTTCTTTTTTGGAGATTTCTTTTTCCTGTTCTTTCTCGCGAAGTTTATCATAAATGCGTACTGTTTTTCCGATTTCTGCAAGAACACCTCTGGCAGAATCATTAATTTTTGTTCCTAATACTGACAATGTTTTAATAGAAACAAACTGATTGATATAATCAAATGAAAATTCATGATCGGAAATTTCTATTTCACAGGCCGATAAAATTGTAAAAGAAACACTTTCCGATATAAGTTTTTTTAAGCAAAGAGCAAAGTCCTGTTCGCTCAGTTTATCAAATCCTATCCTATCCTGTAAATCCGGATAATCAATTTGAAGTTCTGTATAGCATCCGCCGCGAGCTGATCTGAAATTTCAATAATTCTTTCTTCAAAGGGTTTTGTGCTGTCTGTACTGCCATATATTTGTTCGAGCCTATGCAGTACATCACTTTTATGTTCTTCCCGCAGTTTCCACGCCTTCGGATAACATCCATTTGGCTTTACAGCATGAACATTCGAAACATCAAATACATATTTAAGCTTATGACCATATGTTGCAGTATCATCCGGAAGTGCAATTCCTGAAGATCCTTTATTTACCCAGCAGTTCATACGTTTATTCCATATCTCGATGGAAGCACACGCTGTTGCATCCGGATTCTGTGCATAAATCAGAAGCTGTTCTTTAAACGGATATTTATAAATCCGTGCAGCGGAGGTCAGGAACTTCATCCAGGATTCCCGGTTCTGTGAAACCCTTTTAGCTGTTTTTTCTGCAAGATTCACTATGTATTCATATTTATCCATCTTATTTTCCTTCTACTATTGTGGCCGACAATATAATTGCGGCGAAAGATTTGATTGTGACATTGCCTGTTTACATACCCCTCTGGATTCATCTGCAGCATGAACCATTTCACCATTTCCAAGATATATGGCAACATGGGATATATTCCTGTATTTTCCGTTGGCCGAATAAGAATAAAAGATCAAGTCTCCCGGCTGCAGTTCACTATAGCTGACAGTCATTCCTTTGTTTACCAGGCATTCTGCTTCGCTTGCTGCATCCATTCCATTCAGATAAGTAATACCAGCTGCAGCATAACTCCGGTAAACCAGGGAAGAACAATCATACCATCCCGGATCATCTCTTCTGCTTTGGGAATAACCACTTCCTACAGCATTCAGAGCTGCCTGCACGGCAGCATTTCCGGACTCTCCGGCACCTATGCTTTTTTTCCAGGACCAGTCAATCCCACCGGCACCATTTTCGGATGGTGCATAAATGTCAAGCGTCCCATCAAGCTGCGCCAGGCAATCCGCTTTCTCATAGCTCCACCTGGATACGTTCGGTCTGCGGGCGATCATGGCATCATATGCCCTTTCAATAATTTCCCGGTCCGTTGATGCAGATGTTGTTCCATCAAAATATCTTTTCAGGCTTACAACATATTTTCCATCTCTGTTGCCAAAAGAAAGAACGCAGCCTTTCAAAGCATCAGACGCGTTTGTAAAATCAAAACCATAATATTCTGTCAGTGATGTAAGAAGTGGCTGCAGTGTTTGTGTATAGACGTATTCGCACTGGGCTGCCTCAAATGCAATCTTATGTTCTATGCAGATCGAATGCCATGCCCCGTAAAATCCGGCGTTATTTTTTAGTTCTGTGGTCATGCCAAGATATGGCTCAAACGGACCATATGTAGTTGGATCTTTTTCATAGCACCACCGAACAAACGGCCCAAGCTCATAACGATTGTCGAACTGAAATTCACCACATGCATTTCCGCCATCGCCACCAACCTGATCCGGGTTTCCGCCGGATTCATATTTTGCCGCCAGATAACAGGCTCCATCATAAGCGGAAGAAGCACTTTGACGTTCAGCCTTTACCCCAAGAAACAGAAGACTCAAAAGAAGAAAAAGCGAAATAATAGGAAGCATCAATAAAACATTGGATGCTATAATTTTAATGATGCCTGCGGATATTTTCGCCGTATTAATGACTCCATGCCGAAGTAGCATCCGCTGTTGATAATCAGCCCTTTTTTTATCTCTTCTTCGTTCCCGGATAACCGGAGGGATTGAACGGTTGTATGGAAGTTCTTTGTTCTCCGAAACCATTTTAAGGATGCTCTAATTTTTCCCTCTTTACGAGAACTTTTTTCATCCTTTTTTCTTTTGCGGTCATTAGAATCTTTTTCATTCTTTCCTGACTTTTCTGTATCACTTTCTTTCCGATTTTTCTTTTTGGCTTTCCGTTTTTTACTTCCGGAATCATCCTCTGAGTCCTCTTCCTCAGCATGATCCATTTCTTTATTCCATTCCTCTGCCGCCTGGGACGGTTTTATTTCCTGCCTATCTTTATCTTCTGCCGGATTTTTTTCAGATGTTTTTTCTGTATGTTCCTTATTTTTTATTTCCTTCTTCTGATTGGACGTTTTCTCCTCATCTTCACCAAGAGTTTCCTTTTCCTCTTCTGTTGAAGATTCTTCTGAAATTTCACTATCTTCCGAAGTATTTTTACTCGTGATTTTTTCTTTTTTTCGATTCTTTTTTAATTTTGCCAGATATATAAGTGTTTTTGATTTTTTTAAATCATTCTGGGAATCCGGCTCATCATCTTCAACCTCTTTTTCTACATTCGCTGCTGTCATACCATGCAGCATGGATGCAGTATTCAAACTTTGATGCTGCTGTCTGAAAGTTTTACTCTGGTTGGATGATAATTCTTCCCCTTTAGAATCTTGTACTGTGGATGATTGTATCCTGTCAATCGTATATTTCCGGCTGAAATCCTTCTTTTTTCTCTCTCATCCGTATTACTTTCTTCCTCTTCTTGTTGAAAAAGTGTCGGTTTTCCAGACAACGGATTTCCGTTTCGCTTCTCCTCTATTCCAATGCCCTGTGTGTTTTCTGTATCTTGCCGCCGCAGATATTTCCACATGGCCAGACGCATACTTTGTCGTTTTTCTTCTTTTATGTCATTATTTTCCGACATTTCCAGCTGTTCAGTATTCGGGATGGAAGCTCTCATCTTGGCTGCAGCATATTTTTTACCGTGATTTTCCTGAATCCGATTCTCTGATGCAGCCTCAATATTATCTTCCCGTTCTGAACCTGTACTTTTTAAAATAAAATGGGTTGTTTGTTGCTTCTCTTCTGCATGGGAACGTCCCGCTTCTGTTTGCACATATTTCTGTGTTGCCAGTCTTATACTTTTCAACTGCTGTTCCCGGGCAACTTGTCTGTCCGGTTTTTCTGGTATTTTATACGTCTCTGAAACAGGTGCATGGAACTGTGCAGCTTTCGCCTCATATTTTTCACTGGAGCCATTATATACAGGCTGTTCCGGTACATAATTTGATTCATTCTTATACCACAGGATTTCCGGTTGTACAGCAGCCTGTTCCGTATGTCCAGTGTTTTCCGGCAAGATACTTTGTGTATTTACTTGATTTTCCGGCTGCAAATATTTCTGCGTCGCCAGACGCATATTTTGCAGCTGTTGTTCCCGCGTAATATGGTTTCCTGTTATTTCCTGCGTTTCAGAGTGGCTCATAACAGATCGTATCTCTGACGCAGTATAGATTGCAGAAGTAGCACTGTGTACCGTCTTTTCCACAGATCCTGTTTTAACTTCCCGCTGTTTTGCCTGCCATGCAACTTCCGTGTGCTTGTCTTTTGGTGTCATGCGTTATCCTTCCTTTAGTTTTCCGGCATACGGTAACAACCTTGGATCTTTTCGATATATCCTTTTTTCACAAGAGATTCCAGTATCTCTTCTGCCTGTTTATTGGAAACATCGCATAAAATTCCGGCACCATAGCAATCCAGCCATTCATCACATTCGTCAGCTTCTTGTACTTTATGGTACATGAACAGCTCTTCTTCACTGATTGGCTCTTCTACTTCGCCATTTAAAAGCTCAACAGACTCTTTGTCTGGATCAGTGTCAAATGTTGACACCGAGTCTCTGTTTTCATCCGTGTCAATCTTTGACACGGATTCCAGATCATCTTCATGTTCATCTTGATCCGCTTCCTGGCTGTAAAATACGTTCCGATTTTCGGCAGCGGCTTCATGGAAGTTTGTACTGTAGAAATGATACAGCGGATTGTCCCGGCTAATCGTCGAATCACACTGCAAAATATGCCCGCCCCAGACAATCAAACTCTGGCCCGGTGTCGGATCAGAAAGCGCTTCAAACTCTTTCTGTGATAACTCCATAATCTGCAGCAATTCGTTCCGATCATCACCGGCTTGGTCAAGCAGCACCTTGAAATCGGAGTTTGATACAATCTCCATAATTTTCCGGTTGGCCGTTGCTGCTGAAACGTTCTGCAGACAGATCGTACAGATACCACCAAGTTTACGGTACGTCAGATACGCCTTTTCCAGCTCATTACAACTTGTCTCATGGCGGCAGACATATTGAGCCTCGTCAACGATAAAATGCGTTGCCCTTTGCTGTTCAACGTTGTAGGAAAAACGCTGCGTTAAAACATGCATGATTGTTATCATCAGCGGTTCCCACATCAATTCAGGGATATTTTTCATTCCAAATGCAACAAACCGGCTGCTGGTAGACAGTGTACTTTGTCCTTCCAATGTCAAAAAGCTATGCTTTGTATAAGCCTCCAGTGATCCATACAAATCACGCGCTTCCGGTTCCCGCTGTTTCTGGAAAATTGCTTCCAAATCAGAAAGCACCGGGGATATCGGTTTCTTTTTTGAAAACGTATTCTGATATAATTCCTCAACGCACCGGTAAATCAACGATTTATGGATACCGTTTGGACGTATACCGGTCATGATACTGTACAGAAATGCTTCCATATACTGCAGCTGGGAAAGGATATATTCTTCACGGCCCTTTGCATTCTTTTGCAGCAAAGATTCCGGAATCTCAAGAGGGTTCAGGCGCAGATCCGGATCAGAAAGATCAAAATACTGACCGCGGAATCTCTGGGTGATTCCCTTCATCTCATTCTGCGGATCAATCAGGAAAATATCATCTGTACTGTTAATCAATGTTTGTCCGATTTCCGTAATTTTCAGCAGCATGGACTTTCCAGAACCAGTGTGGCCAAAAATAACACCATTACTGTTTTTCAATGTCTTTCGGTTTCCAATGATCGGATTTCTGGTTTTTTTATTTATACCATACCATGTTCCGCCAGGCTGGATCAGATCCCAGGAATAGAATGGCTGGAATGCCAGATAAGAACTTGTCAGGACGGAACGCATATTATTTACACGCCTCGCTCCGATCGGAAGCAACGTATTCAGTGCCTGAATTTGCTGATCGTAGTAAGGAACAATCTGTATAGAATGTTTCCGGCAGCGGCGTCTGACTTCTGCCGTGTTTGCATCCAGTTCCTCTTTATTTGCTCCACGCACTGCCAACAGGATTCCTACATAGAAGCCATTTTCATCATCTTCCTCGATCTGATCCATATATTTTTTCAGATTGGCCTGCTTCTTTTTCTTTGCATAGGACGGCTCACTATAGAAGTTACCCATACTTGCATTGGCCTGTACTTCCTGCCCGATCGCATTTTCATTGTAGAAATTCGTGTTGCTGATTTTTCCACGTAACACTTCCCGTGGGATATATGCCGTATCTATGGTAAGGCAGGTATAAAACGGAAAATCTGTCAGTTCAAAAATCAACTTTTCTTCATTCAATCTGGTTGGCAGAACCGCAGCAAAAAGAATCCGCATACACTCTTCATCAAATTCCATGTAGCTTTTGTGATTCCGCACAGAATGTGGAAGGATTGAATTGCGAAAATCTCTTCCGGCCTGTACCATATCCTGAAACGGGAGAATAAAACTTTCCTCTCCATCATCTGTGAAAAAGTAATTTCTGATTTTCTGAAACCGCTGCACAGCGTTTAAAGGAACCAATTCCGAACCCATTGCATAAAAGATTGGAAGTGCTGTATGCTCGAATGTATCAAACCATCCTTCCGCTTCTTCTATTGACCGGCAATTTGCACTCACAGTCAAATAACGCTGTTTTCGAACGTTTTCCTGTCCCTTTTCAAGAGATTTTTTAATCATTTCGTTATTGTAGCGGGCCAGCTCTGGATACTCACTTTTATTTTCATCCTGCAACAGAGATTTCTGGAAATTTGTTACGTCCCGTGGTTCACACTGTATTGTGATCTTGAAATCTGTGTCCATGGAATTTAGAAATTTCCGTAGTTGAAACAGGATGCCGTCTTTTTGCTGCTTGTCCTGATCCACATAGTTTAAGTCTGAAAAAGAATACACACGATCAAATTTTCTCCGCTTTTTCCCTGCCCCGTTATTCGGTTCTATTTCAAATATTCCATTTTCGTGTACACCTGCAATATCCAGCATTTGTTGAATACTGGCCGGTGTCTGGTAAACTGGCTGTGTACATTTTTTATATCGGATAAATTCCTCATTCGAAAAATCCCATTCTGTTCCATCCTTTCCAAGTATATAAAAAGTCGGGATTTTTCCCGATCATTATTTTTCTTTTTTCAAATAATTTTTTCTTGCCTGGTTATATTCGTCACTTTTCCAAACAAGTTTGGCTGTGGACTTTCTGTATTTTCTTGCCCGGTAAAACTCTATTGCAGAAAGCCCGCTACGTGACTTCCATACCTGACTGAAAATGATAGCTGCAGCAACAGCAGTTCCAATCAAAAATGATATATATAAGTTCCATCCAAGTATAAAATACAACAAGATAATGATAATACCACAGGAGACAGCAGAAACGGCCATCACACCTAACTCTCTTGCTGTAAGTCCTTTCCAGATGCTATCCTTATATGCACCAAAATCTTCATTCATGTTTACCATAAGCTATGTCCTTCCTACTATTAAAATCCAAATGCTCTTCGAACCATCGCATCCGTACCAGATACTGATCCCGTTATAATAAGGATACCAAGAATAGCTTGAAGTCCTTCCCATCCTTGTGATCCCAACATTCCGCCCAATATATCTTCTGATGCAGTAGGGAACAGCCCACCAGCATTTATTAAAATTGTTCCAAGTCGCATCATTAGCATGATTCCTGTCATTTCAAACAATGCACAAAGAAATGTACGGACCCAGCTTGATCCGGTATGTCCAATTTCATGTGGGCCTGCATAAGTGGAAAGTGCAAGTGGTGCAACAGCCATATAAAAAAACAATTTAAGGAAAACCCTATAAACCGTCCATAATGTAATAACTGCGCCACCCAGGCAGATAAACAAAAACACAAGGCCAAACAGATTTCCAAAAATAAGTCCGGATCCACTCATTTCCCAGTCATCCCCTACTCTTATAACCAGTGAAGCGGCATCTTCCGGAACAATAATACCAAAAAATGCTTGTTCAATTTCAATCAAAAAAACGAGTATATTCGTGAGATTTAAAAAAACAGCATCCACAAGTGCCAGCTTGATAAAAAACTGGATGCTTGCTTCCATGGTCATTCCGTGTTTAATATCCGTTGTTTCTTTGAAAAAATTAATCATAAAGAAAACACTTACAAGTGTCGCACCTATAATCTGTAGTGCCAGGAAAATCCGGTATCCTTCATCCCAAAGTTCACCATCTGCCAAACTTTGTGGACTCGTTTGCAGCATATCAAACGCATATGCAATTAATGAATTCCAAACATTGCACCCAAGGGAAAAGAAACCACTTCCCGAAAAAACCGTTTTGAAAAAATCTAATATCTCATTTATCATATTTTCTCCATAAGAAAAAGGAGGATATTCCCTCCCTTTTCATTATCCCTTCAGAGCAGTTGTAATTACCGGAGCAACCAGCATAACTAACGCACCGCCAATCCCTTTTAAAGATCTTGTAATAGCACCTCCGCCTTCCTGTGCCTGCATGGAAGCTCCAAATTCAAATGCGTGCCATAATAAAATAACACCACCCACAGATTGTACCACAGCGCTGATCAGATTCCATAAAATTTCAAATTTCGCATTTATTGCGGTCGTTGCATCTGCAAAAACCATTGGCGCACCTACTCCCTGCAGGAACATCAAAAACGCAAAGCAAGCCGTATATTCCGTGACTTTTTTCAGTTTCTTTTTTACTTCGATTGGCTTTTTCATATCTTTTACCTCTTTTTGATCTAAAAATAGCCCGCACCAAATTTTGGTGCAGGCCTTATTTTCGTTTGTTCTTTCGTGTCAATCCTTCACACGACATTAATCGTCATCATCATCATGTTTGTGAAATCTTCCAATTAAAAATGCAATAACACATCCTACCATGCTATAATCGGGATAATATACTGAATCGGCATTCTCTATTTTCCTCCTTTTTCTTCCTGTTTCAGAACCGGAAACTGGGGCAATCCAGTACACAATTCCAGTCCATTAAATTCTTGTTTTTCAATTATCTGCTGATAATCTACTGTCACAGTGACGAAATATACTTTTTGATTGTTGGCATCCCGGCCTTCCTCTGTATGAAGATGTCCCTGGACAAACACTGTCGTTCCTTTTTTTATTCTCTGAAATGTTATCATTGCCCGTTCTCCAAAGGCGACACAGTACATGTAATCGGAATAAGAACTTTTCGGTCGCTGCACGGCCAAGATGTACCGGCATGTTGGAACTGATCTCCCTCTCCTGTCTTTTTCATAGGAAAATTGTGGGACGCAGGTGCAAACACCCTGGATTTTAATCTGATTCATGTTTGCCCTCCTTATACCAGATTGCCAGTTGTATTTTCTTGACGGTAAGGCAGCCTCCGGTATCGCAGAACTTCCATCCGCAGTAAATCATCCCGCAGGGTTTCTGCATCCATGCCCTCAAATAAAATGTCAAGGGTTGTCTCAAAATCCCGGTAACGGCTGCGCTGGCTGTACGTAAGTGCCTTTTCAATCCTTTCCAGAATCGGACCATTTTCATAAAGTTCCTGCAATTCTAAAAGGGATTGCTGCAGTGTGTCTTTTCGCCGGAAATGTTCTATCATCCGGCTTTTAAATTCTGCCACATCAGCCGGGTTTAACACTTCCGGTTCCGTGTCAATGTTTGACACGGGAACTTCTTCTTTATCATTCGGAAGTTCTTCCGGCGCATTTTCCGTTTTTTCCTCTTCTATGACAGGTATATTCTTTTTTCGTTTTAAATCTGGAACATTTAAAACATTTTTCAGCTTTTTGGTATCAACCCCAAGCTTTTTTTCCAACGGCTCTTCTTGAGTTTCTTCCTTTTTCTGTTTTCGCTCTTGTATTAAACTGATTACAGCTGTTGCTGCAAAACCAAACGCTGCGATCGCAAGCACCGCGGTCATCAAGTAATATGGATTTCCCAAAAATGACTTTATACTTTCCATGGCCGATCTCCTTTACTTGAAATTCCGTGATGCATCTACCGCAAGTTCTACCAGCTCCTCTGCCGAAATTCTTCTGTCATACCATCCGGTCAGAACTGCCGCTTTTTCGTATTCATCATAAGATGCCTTATATTCCGGCATTTCTGCGTTCATCTGGTAGATGACTTCTTTTAAGTTCTTGGTTTCGCGGCGTGGAACACTGATTTCATAGCATGGAAGGGAATCAAAGCGGAAATGATAATTCTTTTCGCCACATACCGCATCTACAATAATTCCATCCGTATTATGGCGGGTTGTCACATTTTCGAACTCTGGCAGTGTCAGCAAGTAATTCTGCAGTTCTTCTGCACTTAAATCGTGGCTTTCCGGCTGATTACTGTTTTCTTCCAGCTGTCTCTGTAATTCTTCCTTGTCTTTTGCCTGATCATCCAGATCTCTCTGCAAAGATTTTACCTGCTTATTTAGTTCAATGACTTTTCCTTGGAGTTCTCCATTCCGTTTTCGCAACTTTTCTTCTACTTCCGGATCAGTGCTGCTATCCTCTGCTTTTAACTGCAGGTTCGCAAGTTCAGCTTCCTTTGCATCAAAATCTTTCTGTAATTTTTCCATCTGTTCCGTTTTGGAATCACGTTCTTTTTCTGCCATGGAAAGACGGCTCTGCAATGTTTCAATTTTCGCCTGCAGTTCTGTTTCCTTATCCGTTGGAAGTGACATATCCGGATACAGTTTTAAATTTTCCTGCATCATCTTGAGGTTATCCCTCTCTGCCTGCAGCTCAATACTTAAGTTCTGTGCCTGCAGCTTTTCCATTTGCAGTTCCTGCCGTTTCTTAATCAGCTCATTTTCCTGTTCCTGCTTTGCTTTCGCCAGGGATTCTTTTGTTTCCTGTTCCCAGTTTTTTAAAGCAGTTTCCTGTTTTTCCATGTCCTCTACTTTAGCTGCAAGAGCATCCTGGATCTGGTCCAGTTCTTTTTCCCGGTTATCCAGATCTGTTGCTTTCTGTTCCTGGCTATTTTTCTGCTTTTCCAATGCATTTGCAAGAGACTGCAGCTGCTTGGAACGGTCATCGAACAGCTTTTCACGTTTTTTATATTGCTCTTCTCGTTCCTGATACAGCTGATTCATTTTTTCGGCCATACTTAATGTATTTTCATCCATGACGTATCCTTTCTTCGGGCGCTTAGCCCAATATCTTTCTTACTCTTTTTTCGTATTGCAGTAAGAAACATCAATACACTCCAACTGCCGATAAAAAAACGGCAAAAAAACAGATATGATTCCTATCTGCGTATCCACCGGATCAGCCTTTAAAATCATACCTTCTGTATCTGTGTCAATGTTTGACACCTGTTTTGTGGTTTCCATATCGGTGTCAACGTTTGACACCGCTTGTGGCTTTTCCGTACTCGTGTCAACGTTTGACACCGCTTGTGGCTTTTCCGTACTCGTGTCAACGTTTGACACGCTTTGGGATTTTCCGTATCCGTGTCAACGTTTGACACCGCCTGGTGGTTTTCCGTACCCGTGTCAATGTTTGACACCGTTTTGCTGCTTTTCTGTCCCGTGTCAATGTTTGACACGGATTTTTCAGCCCGTTTTCCATTCCATAAGGAAACTCCGGTTCCGCAGAGCAGCAGGCAAGCCAAAATCATACAAATTCTGGCTCTTACTTTTGCTTTAAGACGCTTCCTTTTCCGCATTCGCGACCTCTTTCTGGGCAACCGTAACGGCGTGTATAACCAATCTGTAAGGACTGGAGCCATCACCTACGCAGGTGGATAAAGTAAAAACTTTCTCCTTTCCGGTCGGGGCAATATTACAGTCATATTCCGCATTCTGTACGGTTTCTGCAATCCATTGTTTCCATTCCTCGCTGTCACCTTTATATCCCAGTGTAAAAACATCACTGTCATACCGGGTGCTGTATACGCTGTATATCGCACAGGTATAAGTAGTTTCCGGTGTATAAACATATACATAAGGATAAGTGTTCCGGAAGTCCTTATCATGGTACTTTTTCAGGCTTCCAAACATTTTCCCGGATGCCATGTTATGCCCATATAAAATAATGTGGCTTTCTTCGAAATCTGTTCCGGCAGTTGCAAAAATGGAACCAAGAATATTGCTTTCTCCTGTTACGGTATGGTTCAGGTAATAACTGTTGTCCTCTCCTAAAGCAACCGGATAATCAATGGGTGTTCCGGGAACTGTGATCCATGCCAAAATCTCAGGATTGATCTGCTGTAAATTCTGAAAATCAACTATTCTTTCCATATTCGGATCTGTTTCCTCTTCCGGCTCATCTGTAGTTGATTCTGTGTTTTCTTCATCTGTTGTATCCGGATTTTGGATATAGCCACTGATAAGGTTCTGCTGTTCCCGGTCGGTTTGTGCTTCCTGCAAAATCCGTGGAAGATAAGACGCACCCAGCAGACATAAAATTGCCAGCAGGACACACCCAGCAGCTTTTCGCATTTTCACGCCTCCCTGTTCTTTAATGAAATACCCGTGTCAAACATTGACACGGGTATAAATCCGGTTTTGCTGGTTACTTTAACGGAATGATGTTCTTAACAGAAGTATCATGCGTTGTAGTTCCCCAGTCATCTTTCTGGTTTTCAAATGTGATGGATGTACCGGTTGGTTTCGCCTTTAAATTTGCATGTACGGAGAAAATTTTATCCGGAGCAACGCCCTTCGCCGGTTCCTGTAATTTTGAAATCTTTACATTCTCTGTTCCGGTAACGTTCACCAGATGATACCGCAGCACATCCTGTTCTGTTACTGTGTAGTCCTCTCCTACCGGGATTTTGTTCCAGGTGACAGAAAGTTCTACATATCCCTGTCCATCGGTATGTGAATTTACGTAATTTTCCGTGAACTCTACATAATTCTGGAAGGTACGGTCTTTCCCATTAATATCTTTTCCTTTTACGGTGAAGATAAAGGTTGGGTTTCCATGCGCCCAGGTAATATCGCTTGCTTTAATTTTCTTTACTATGGTAAGGTCTGCATAGCGCATATCCTTCATGGTGATGGTCTGCGTATCTGCTTTGCTTTCCAGCGTAAAGGTAATTGGATCAGCAAGTTTATAATAATCCGGGGCCTGATCCTCACGTAAAGTATACTGACCCGGTTTCAGTTTTTCGATCCGGTGCGGTGTGCTTCCGGATGTCCAGCTTTCTACCAGACGGCCATTGCTATCCAGAAGAGAAAGTTTCGCTCCGGAAATATTCTCTCCGGTACCGGAATCTACTTTTGCAAGATCCAGTTTTGTATAATCATTTTCCACCGTGATTGTCAGGTTTGACTGCCCATTGACTTTTCCGTCGGATACTGTGAAATCTTTCACTGCATTATCCAGTACGTATCCATCTTTGGTTGCAGTTTCCTGGTAATGCCAGGTTCCATCCTTCACACCATCAATCGTGATCCGCCCATTGCTATCTGTTTTCTGCGTTTTATCATAGCTCTTGTCATCATTCCAGATATGGAACGTAACGCCTTCCATGACTGTACCATCGTTTTTGCTTACTTTCTGCAGTACAATCGCATTTTTCTGGTTCTGTACGGCCACATTGACGCTGGTATGGCTATCATCCAGTGTAACTGCATGTTCTGTAGTATCCAGGACGTATCCATCCGGAGCTGTTTTTTCTTTGACAATGTACTGACCAAGTTCCAACTGTTTGCTGGCTGCTGATCCATTGCCATCTGTAGTTACGGTATCAACTACCGTATCAGCAGCAATCAGGGTTGTACCTCCGGTTGTCTTAATATCCTTTGCAGCTTTGATTTCAAATACCGCACCGGAAAGTTTTTTATTGTTCTCACCGGTTTTTGTGATCGTGATCTGACCGGTTTTTCTGGCATTTGTTGCATCCAGGGTTAAGGTAACAACACCTTCATCTTTAGCAACAAATTCATGTTCCCAGGTTCCGGTATATCCTGCCGGATTTTTGGTTTCTACTACTTTGAATTTTCCACCTTCAGAATCCTCCGCATGAAGACCAAGTGCTTTGTAGTTCTTCATGCTATCATCATGCTGCCTTGGTATATGTTACCCACTGGCCGCCTTGCATCTTGTAAACGGTGAATTCTGCGCCTTTCAGAGCTTCTCCTGTTGTTTCATCTGCCTTTTTGATAACAAGGTCAACGTTTTTGGTCTGATGCATAACCATTTCTGAGGTATAACCAAACTCAGAAGTATTCCATACGTGCCAATCTGTTGCCTCGGTCCGGCTTGATCCTTTCCATCCATTAAATATGGCATCCCCACCAGTAAATGTAAAGTCTTTTGGATATGATTGCACTGTGGTAAGTCCCTTACCTGGACCGTCCACATTTTGTATGGTTCCTCCATTATAAAAGACCATAGTCTGAGAATCGCCTTCATATGTGTAAGTAACCCATCCTTCCGGGTTATCCGGTGAAGTACCATCATCTGCATTTGAACCCTTTTTTGCTGACCAGATTGCATCCGTTCTTGCATCATAGATTAGACGATCATCAGCTTCCTTCGTGACATAAATGCCATCGACTTTTCCATCAATATAAAATCCCTGGGAATAGTCCAGATCAGATAAAGTGAAATGTCCCTTAACCTTAAGTGGATTTCCATTTTCATCGTAATATGAAAATCTTACCTTAATCCATTTCAAGCCTTTAATATCAATGACAGGAGTTGCACCGCCTTTTGTATTGTCTACAGAAACAACAACATTGTCTACATCTTCATATCCCGGATACCCGCTGATATTAGTATTCTGCCAGTCCAAAAACCAGATCCGCATGGTAACAGGTAAACCATTAGCATTGCCTACATTGGTATACTCTGCATACATCTTTCCTTTTAATCTTTCATACGGAATAAAAGATCTTGTATTTCCACCATCGTTAATATTGGATAATGGCCACCATTGTGAACACGCATGAGCATGTTGTTCTGCATTTAAGCAAAATTTGTTATCCCATGATCCACTTCCATCGCTACATCCAAATCTAATCTTTGTATTTGCTCCGATGACCGGCGTAAAATTGTAGGTTCCGTCAATCGTGCTGCTTTTATCTACCATTTTTCCAATACCAGAATTAACTACAGATGGTAACCCATCCATGCCTGCGCTGACAGCAAAAACATTTTCCGGGAAAGAAATTCCAGTTACCATCAAGGCTGCCATAAGCAGCCCTGACAGTGCCTTTTTCCATCGTTTCACAGTTTCTTCCTCCTTTCTTTCTTCTCTTTACGAGACAGTTTCACGGTTCCAAGAGCCGTTACCGCCGCAATTCCAAGAGGAACAAAAACGTATGGATCTGCAAGACCGGTTTTTGGTGCCGTAGTCTGCGAAATGGCAGGAGACGGTTCGTTTTTGCCCGGTTCTTCAGCACCCTGTACACGGAAAATCCAGTTTACCATGCTTTCCCGTTTTGCATATGCATTTTTCAGTTCTGCCGGTAACTGCAGCGTAAACTGTACCCGCGAATTTTTCCCTGTTTCCAGTGTTCCTAGGCTGATTTCCTGATTCAGGGATGCCGCCTGCAAATCACCATCATACAGAGTTTTTCCATTTTGTGTGATCGTCAATTTAAACTGTTTCAAAAGATCCAGTTCTTCATCCGTTAAATTTCCAGGCGTTTCCGTATGGAAGAAAAATTCGGCACTGGTTGCTGTCGTATTGGAAAGCTGAAAACTATCACTGATCGTATCGCCAGGCATTGCCGTCTGTAAATTTTAAAGAAATCTTCCGGCGCAGCCACCAGATTTCTAGCAGCCCCTTCATAAGTGATGGACATAGCGGTATACTGTTTTGTCACTTCTGTGATGCTGTTATCCGTCTCATGTACGCACTGTTCAATTTCCGTATCGCCCCATGGGGATTCCGAATTAAAATCCGGTGTAAGTTTGCTGCCTGCACCGCTTCTGCGGTCACAGTAAGTCCAAGAACCCTGTCCTGTGCTTTTGATGTCCACGCTGCAGGAATCGTTACGTTCTGGAAAAAGTCTGCGGATTCTCCGTTTTTCAACGGCTGCGTATAGTAATAATACTCACCCTGTTTTACCCATTCATCGGAAATTCCATCCAGTTCTTCATCACTCAGAACATACTCCGCAGGCGTTTCCTTATCCTGATCCACCGAAGGTGTTTCTGTAGGTTCAGGCGTTATTTCCGGTTTTTCTGGCTCTTCCGGTGCTGGTGTTACTTCCGTTTCGGCATTTTCTGTCGTTTCCTGTGCTGTCTCTTCTGTTGCTTCCGGCGTTTCATTCGGGTCTGCATCCGTTTTGGAATCTTCCTCTGGCTTTTCCGTGTCAACGTTTGACACGGAATCCGATGCCTCTCCGGAATAAGTGGTTTTCACCCGGATATAGCAGGTTTCTGCGTAATTTGTGATTCTCGGAATTTTCGAAATGGTCTGGGAAGGAAGAACAATTCCCTCTTTCGGTCCTGCATAAACTTTTTCCGTATCACCATCTTTTTCGTATTCCTGGATTCCAATGTTTACATCACCGGTACTGATGTGGTTTGTAACGGTAACGCTGTCCTGATAGTAAGCATATGATCCACTGATGGTACTTACTGCCGTGACCAGAATTCCGGCTGCTATTGCAATTTTCCTTTTCATTACTGGCCACCTCCTCCAAACCGTTTCCATGCGTCCTGATAAGAAGTGTATTCCTTCTGACCATCTGTTGTCTGAACGGATTCCTCGTAAACTGTTACTTCCAGGTTATCCTGCTCATATTCATCTGCAACAGTAACCCCCGTAAACAGATAAGTTGTTGTTCCTCCAACCGGAACAGCTTTTTTGTAATAGTAATAGCCATCATTTCCCTTAGCCCAGTTTGTGGTATCAAGTCCCGTGAACTCTTTTACAGGTTCACTGCATGTAATATATGCCCGGACATAGCAAGGTACATCTCCTGTATTTTTTGCCCTGACTTTTTTTACTACTGATCCGCTGGATGGAACCGGTGTCGGTGTCGGAAAATCCTCATCCGGAATAATGGTGTTATTTCCAGTCCTGATAATGTTTACTACTTCATCATGGTCCGTCTGGTAAGCAGAAGATCCCGATATTGCGGTGGCTGCTGCAAGAAAACCGCAGCAGCACATTCCGGCAATTGACAGCATTCGTTTTTTCTTTTTTTCATGCTGTTTCCCTTCTTTTTCAGAACAGTCCGGATGGCTTTCCGGACTGTTCTGAAAAGTATTCTTATGATAAAGTGTTGTTTCCATCCTGTTCCGGCTCAACCTGAACATCATCTGGGGTATTTGTTTTGTTTTCATCCGATGCTGCATTTCCGTTTCCATCAACGGTTGTAACCTCATGATTTCCGCTTTCGTCAGACTGCGGAGTCGTGATCTGTCCTGCCTGGCCCTGGTTCTGCAGTTCATATTTTTTCCATGCGGAAGCTGCTTTCTGTGGAATCGTGGTTCCTTCTCCGGTGTTGAGTTCCTGGATTGCATAGTAATGTACCGGCACATTCAGATCTTTTCCATCCAGCTGTCCCTCTACAATATTGGCAGCTGTCAGGCTTGTAAAGATCGGATCTGTTGTTTTTCCCGGTGCAAGTATTTCGTTATAGCTGTAGGTGTAAACCATATTATCTCCTACACGCTTGTTGTACATCAGAGTCCATTTCTTAGAAACATTGTTCATGGAGAACAGCTCTGTATCTTTTGCAACGCCTCCATTCAAACGGTTACCTGCAGCATTAACAGTAATCACCTTTGCAATCGGGATAGAAACATCCAGATATACATAAGCATCATTTTTTCCAACATTTTCGATCTGCGGGTCTTTTTTGATCACCTGGGTCGGAACGATATTGTTGGTTTTTCCATCATTATCCGGTGTGTAGTTCGGCTCATGGCCAACGATGTCTACTTTACCTACAGAAAATTTGTTGGTTACAGAATCATGATCTGTCAGATATGCCATGGATGATCCAACGGCCAGTGCGCCGCATAGTGCTGCTGCTGTAAAAAATGCTGCTACTTTTTTCTTTGTCATAATCGTAATTCTCCTTTTTTTCTTTTTGTTTTTTTTACCTGTTCCCGTTCCTTTGGTTCAGGTCTTTTCTCCGGAAAACAGAAAACCAGAAGCATGAACAGCGCCAGAAAACCTACGGTAAGAAACATGTGATTTTTCGCCCACATAAATCCGTATCCAAGATGTGGAATGCAGAACAGGTATGTTCCACGTATATTTTCTGCCGGAATGGTTCCGGAATCCGGATCTGTGTTTGCATCCCCTTTTGTCTGGTATCCCTCTTCTGTTTTTGACAGAATCCGGTGAGTCACCAGATCCCCGTGCCTCTCAAACGTAGCAATATTTCCTGGACGTACATCCCTCTTCGATGAATCCACAACTGCCACTGATCCTGTGGGAATCACAGGTTCCATAGAACCTGACAGAATCACATAACCCCTTAAATCACGGCACTGATAACAGGTAATACCAAGCACCATACAAACCAGAATCCATAGGAATGCGTGTATTACTTTTGTTTTCATTTTTCCTCTCTCTCCTTTTTTACTTTTTGTTGCCACTTCTTCCGGGCAACGGCGTCACCCCCTAAAAATGGGCATAAAAAATGCACCAGCCCATGAAAACCATGTTCTGATGCATGAAAGCCCATTTTTCTTTTTTCCGTGTCAATCATTGACACGAGCAATTGAAAGATTTTTTTGTCCTACCTGCTGTCCCTTCTGTTTTCCTTCTTTTGCAAGTATAACATAGCATACCTTTTGATGACGTGCAAGGGTACATTTTTTCAGAAAAGGTACATTTCTTTGAAAAAAGGTACATTTTCATCTAAAAAAGGGTACATTTTCTCGAAAAATTTTATAAAAAAATTAGCGAATCTGAAATATCGTTTCAAAAACGCTGCCTTGGCTTCTTATTTTCTACAGATCATATGTATTAATGCCTATGGCAATCATAGCTCCACACACTACAATCCTGTTTATTATTTTTTTCGTAGTATTCATTTTTTCACCTTTCTTTCGAAAAAGGGATGCGCAAAGTTCTGCGCATCCCCCATGCTGCTTGACTTTTTTCGTCCGGCAGCTTATAATCAAATCAGAAGCAATCAAGGATATACCAGTGTCGGTGGTTGCCTTTCTGAAATAATCTAAATTATTACAAAGAGCAACAAGAGACATAGGCTATCCCCTATTTGCGGTAGGGAATAGCCTTCTTTCTACTTGCGATGGTTATCTATGTGGGACAATGCCTCTAAGACAACCAATAAAAGCGTCAACACTTCCATTGTATTCATTGGCATTACCCCCTTTCTGTTTCCAGAAAAGACAACCACCTGACTATCCCTATCACGTTCTGACCTGATTAGATTCAGTATAACATACCATCGACTATTTTACTACCTCTTCGACATACAAATCCCCTCTCGTAATTCGTCTACGAGAGGGGATTCTTTTTTTATCGGATAAAGTAGTTTGTGATCAAATTATAATCGTTCTCTGTCATACCAAGACTTCGCCCATTCCCATATCTTGATTCTCCCAAGTACTGGAAAGTTCAAGATCCT
>ENA-OQJH01000488-OQJH01000488.1-human-gut-metagenome-genome-assembly--contig:-NODE-488-length-21426-cov-1.803465_pt1 | contig 21426 bp, 25 predicted proteins | sample MGYA00242597_ERZ504763 | MGnify/ENA primary metagenome ERZ504763 (study PRJEB26092, sample SAMD00036359) | human gut metagenome | host: Homo sapiens | study: EMG produced TPA metagenomics assembly of...
TGAACCGCAAGCTCCGTCTCTATCTCATTTTCCTTGCCCTCCAGTGTCAGCATGAACTTCGGCTCGTTCTGTAAATCCAAAAGAATCTACAAAGTGTGCGCTGTTTTCCCCGTTCTCATGTAATACCACAATATCGCTGACCGACAGTGAATGTGCCTTGTAGTCTGCCGGATGGTCAATATTAAGCTTTTTATAGATTGCTTCCAGTGTTTCCGATTGCGTCCGTCCCTGCAATTCTGACAATTCGCCCAAATACACCAGTTTATAATTTTCCGGCAATACCGCATCAAAATTGTCTTTGGTTATTCCCATACGCTTCAGGCTTTCCGTTCCCTCAAAGCGGAACTTGTCCAGTTCGGGATTATCCTTTAACTGGTAAATACCGTATTTATCGGTATTTCCATATAAAAGTAGTGCTTCCCTGTTGGAATTACTCTCTGTAAGTTCTTCCTGCATCATGAGAAGTTTCCGTTCATTCTGCCAGTCCCCTTTTTCTATTCCGCACATTCCATCATGCTCTAAAATCTGTTTTCTATCAGCTACAGTACTCTCGGAACCATCCGTATGCAAAGATACACAGGCAAGTCATGGTCAAATAGTTCCAATGCCCTTTCCTGTGTTAGTGGAAGCATTTCAATCCATGTATAGCCATACTCCTGCATTTCAGATATTCCGACCATGCTATCCGGAAGTGCGTCGATTTCTGCTTGTGCATCTATCATTGCTAATGCAACATCCTGATTTCCATCCACTTCCTGTGCATAGATATGTTCTGCAAGCTCCCTTGTTTTCTCCATATCCCCCAGCTTATACGCATAATTCACAATCAGATTTCTTTCATCATCGGAAAAGGCAGGCTGTCCATGCTCCAACCGGTTAATGATATGCTCTGCCTGTTGCATGACAGACAATTCCTCCGCATCCGTCAGACCTGCATCAAAATCGTATTCATAATCCCAAAAGTCCGTCATATTTCCATTTAATTCCTTACTACTGGACGCAAGTAATGTGATTTCCGCTCCCTGTTTTCCATATATGAAAGGTAATTGCCATCCCATTCTTTTTCATCAAGAGAAGCCATATCTTTAAGCATTTTTCCGACATCATCCCTTAACATATTTGTGATTTTCAAAACCTCCCATTCGCTTTCAAAAATGGAAGCGAACTTAACAACCACATCATCGGCATTGATCGGCTCCATTGCCTTATCATAGACCGCCTTTCTCTCCTTCATATCAATCAGCTCATCTGTATCCGTGTTATAACGCACATCCAGATGATACTCTCCGTACTCTCTGGAATCCTGATTGCCGATTTCCGTTGTCCATGCACCCCTGCTTTCCAAATATGCCTGTATGCTCAACTTGTCATCGTCTGTCATTTCTGACAATGCCTGCATCAGTTCTGGTCTGTCCATGCCATATACATCAAGCAGACTGAACTCTGAAAGGTCAGTATTCTGTATGAGGAGAATACTTTCCTTTGTCTGTTCCTGTGATACTTCCCTGTTCCTTTGTAATTCCTGTAATTGTTCCTCTATCCCGGTAATCAACTCCGAAGCTGTCCTGCGTATCGTATCCATGGAAGATCTAAGTTCTTTGGTATCTCTTCCGCTGCTCCAACCTGCAATATACCCAAAAGAATAATCAGAGGTATCTATACCAAAATGCTGACATACTGTATAAGCTATGCTCTCAGCTTCCACTTCTTTGGTATTGCGGTCTTTTTTCATCTGCTCATCCTGCTCCACTTCCTTGCTATGCAGCTTGGAGTGAACCACCTCATGGATCATTGTCTTTAAGGTCTGGCTCTCGCTCATGTTTTCCTGTACCGCAATCCGCTTTGCTTCCCTATCATAATAGCCTTTGGAATCTCCGGCTATCTCCTCCAGTTCAATCGGTACTGGTGAAATGGCTTCTACTGCACGAATCATATCCTGATACCCTTCCACATCTGAAAGAAGCTCCTTTGCCGCAAGTTCCGGTATCGGCTTTCCGTCTGTCTGTGCCACATCAAAAACGGATACTGCCCGGAATGCCGGAATTGTTATCTCGACTTCCTCTTTCTGCGGATTTCCGTCCTTATCAAGCAACAACTCTTGTGTAACCGGATCAATCTTATCCCGTTCCTCTTTGATTTTATAGGGTGCAGGTGCAAGGATACGGATTGCCTTTTCCCCTTTATTTACATGACGCTCAAAATTCTTCTGCCAAGCCTTGTATCCGGCCACTAACGTAGCGTCAGGCTTTTGCATCGCAATTAAGAGCGTGTTGTTAAAACTGTAATTATGAAATTTTGACATCGTTCTAAGATAATTGCAGTAACTGTCACTGTTGAATAAATCCTGCAATCCCTGCTCCAGTTTATCCGTAGCTCCTGCACACGCTGTTTTTCTGTATTATTTTCTGCCATAAATGACCTCCATTTTGTACGATAAAAGGCAGCCACCACTGACTGCCTTTACATCAACTGCTATAACATTTTTAATAATCCTGCTTTTATTCCCAACCCGAATAGTGCTGACAGGTTGGGAATAAAGTTGGGAATAAAACTTTTTTTATAAAATCTGATCTTTCCCCTTTGCCTTATCCACTGCATCCCTTCCTGCAGGTGTCCCGGACACCCTTGCCTTCATTGCTGCGAGTTTTTCTTGCAATGAAGTCCGTTCTGCAGGTCGGTCTGCAAGTCTGCGTTCTCCTTCTGGTGCTGCTTTTTCCAAATTGCTCTGCTTGATTGGCATATCCGCAACCACTTCCTCCCGGTTATCCACTTTTTTCACATCTTCCTGTGGTTTTTCCGGTTCCGTGGCTTCGTCATCCATGCCAATCGCATCATCGCCCTTTTCATCCATGTTGAGTAAAGAATTAAGCTCTGCCAGACGCTCCAGTTTCTCGGCAAGTTCTGCTTCCTGTGGAAATGGCTTGTCTACCTCTGCTTTTGCTGTTTCAAGCTGATGTTTCACATTGGATAGCTTCATCTGTGCTTCCTCAAGCTGTGAAGGCATGGCTTCCAGTACATTGTTGATTCTTGTGATATTTCCAAGCGGATCAGAGCCGACTTCCATCGGGTGGCTCATGGCTCCTTTGACATTCATCACAAATTTATTGTTAAAAGAATCAAAGGTTACATTCAGCTTAAATCCAAGATATTCACCTACATCCGCACTGGCATTGATGCCTTTAATCTCCTTACACATGGCTATGATTGCAGTTCCAGCTTCCTTTTTGTCGGTGTATGATTTTCCACCCACCTGCATAAAGAACTGCTCCTTATCCTCCGGCTTATTTTTCGCATATTTATTCATATCAGCGGTAAAGCCTTCGATACGCTCCTTGAAAATGGCGATCTGATGCGGATAATGTTGTGTGATGTTATCCTCCAGCCTGTACTTCTGACTGGTATGGTTTGCCTTCATCAGTTTCAGCTTTGATACCTGAATATCGAGATCCATTTTTTCTTTTATGTAGGGATTGCCTGTGGCAAGTGCCTTGACCTCCGCATAGGAAAGTGCCGCTTCATCCACATCCTCACAGCTTCGTACCGGAGATTTACTGGTCATAATCTGTCCGATGAATTTCTGCTTATTCTCAATGAGCTGCCACGAGTAACTGTCAAATGTACCTTCCGTAACATAACGAAATATCTTGACCTTATCATTCTGGTTGCCCTGTCGTAAGATTCTTCCCTCCTGCTGTTCAATGTCAGAAGGTCTCCAAGGCACATCCAAATGATGCAATGCAATCAGTCTGTCCTGCACATTCGTACCGGCTCCCATTTGGCGGTGGAACCTAATAAAAACGAACCTGTCCGCTTCTTACTTTTGCAAACAGCTCCGCTTTTCTGAGTTCTGTATTGGCATCATGGATAAATGCTATCTCATTCTCCGGCACTCCTTTTTCCATGAGCTTATTTTTTATATCCTCATACACATTGAAAGTGCCATCGCCCTTCGGTGTCGATAAATCACAGAAAATCAACTGTGCTGACTTCTGCTCTTTGGTATTTTCCCATATCTTATAGGCTTTCTCCACACAGGTTGACGCTTTGGAATTTTCCTCATCTGGAAGCATATCATTGAGCAGCCTCTGGTCAAGTGCCAGCTTTCTTCCGTCATTGGTAATCTTTAACATGTTGTCCTCGTAAGGCTGTACCTGCCTGTCCCGGACTGCTTCGGCACGTTCCGCAAGTGACGCTACCATGTCTTTCTGGAACTCACTCGGCTTTAGAACCACATTTTCATATTCTGCTTCCGGCACAGGAAGTTTTAACATATCCGGTGTCTGAATGTCCGCACTCTCCTTGAAAAGTGCAATCAGCTCCGGCAGATTGAAAAACTTCGCAAATCTTGTCTTTGCCCGGTATCCGGTTCCTTCCGGTGCAAGCTCTATGGCTGTCTGTGTTTCTCCAAAAGAAGCCGCCCATGCGTCAAAATGTCCCAGTCCCAGCTTTTGGAGCGTTCCATACTGAAGATAACGCATATTCGTGTAAAGCTCCGTCATGCTGTTGGAAATTGGCGTTCCGGTCGCAAAAGTTACACCCTTGCCGCCCGTGATTTCATCAAGATACTGGCACTTGGCAAACATATCAGATGACTTCTGTGCTTCTGTCTGTGCGATACCTGCCACATTCCTCATTTTCGTATAAAGGAACAGGTTCTTGTAATTGTGGCTCTCATCCACAAACAGCCTGTCTACACCCAACTGCTCAAAAGTCACGACATTATCCTTACGGCTCTGGTCATTTAACTTGTCAAGCCGCACCTGCAATGCTTTCCTCGATTTTTCCATCTGCTTAATGGTATAACGCTCCCCGTTGTCTCTTTTTGCCTGATCAATAGCAAGCTCAATCTCATCAATCTGTTTTTCGATTGTGGCTGCCTGTCTTTCCTGTGATAACGGGATTTTTTCAAACTGACTATGCCCGATAATAACGGCATCATAATCACCTGTTGCAATACGGGAACAAAATTTCTTACGGTTGGCGGGTTCAAAATCCTTTTTCGTTGCCGCAAGGATATTTGCTCCTGGATATAACCGTAAGAAATCACTTGCCCATTGTTCAGTCAGGTGGTTCGGCACCACGAATAATGACTTTTGGCATAGTCCCAGACGCTTGCTTTCCATTGCCGCCGCTGTCATTTCAAAGGTCTTTCCGGCACCAACGCAGTGTGCAAGCAGGGTATTATCCCCATACAGCACATGGCAACCGCATTTTTCTGATGCGGCTTTAATTCAATATCCGGTGTCATACCCGGAAATTTCAGATGTGAACCGTCATATTCTCTTGGTCTGGTGGAATTGAAAAGCTCATTATATTTTGCCACAAGTGTCTGCCTGCGCTCCGGATCACGGAATACCCAGTCCTTAAATGCTTCCCTTATCGCTTCCTGCTTCTGGCTTGCAATCATGGTTTCCTTTTTATTAAGAACTTCTTTTTTCCTTTCCATCTTCCTCAATGGTATCATAAACTCTTGTGTCTTTCAGATTTAAGGAATCTTCCAGTATCTTATAGGCATTTACCCGCTTGTACCATAGGTCATGTTGACAAGCGTATTTCCAAAATCAGCGTTTTTCCCTTTAATGTTCCACTCTCCGGTCACACCCGAAAACTGCACCCCAATCGTATCTCTGCGGAATAAATGCTCCGGTGTCTGGAACGTATCACGCATGAAATCATTGATATATTTTGGATCAATCCATGTGGCACCAATACGCACCTCAATCTCCGATGCGTCCAGCTCCCTCGGCTGTACCTGCGTAAGAGCCTGCACATTTGGAGCATATTCCGGATGATTTTCTGCATAGGTTGCTGCAATGGCAAGTTTCTCACGCACATTTCCGCTGAGATACTGGTCTGCTGTCTCCCAGACATCGGTAAGCGGGTTCTGAAAAATAACACCACGAAGCTCCTCAATCAGCGTATCCTTGTCCTTTTCAGTCAGCTCTGCCATATAATCAAGGTCGATTTTAGCTTTCTCTGCTAAAGATACTGCCAATGCTTCACTTGCAGTATCCACACTTGTGACCACCTCTGCCCTTTTAATGGTACGCTTCGTGAACATATCCGCTTTGCCCTTGAAATTGCCCTCATCATCAAGTTTTTCCAAAGAACACAACAGGCAATAACTGCTGTCCTGATTAAAGGCTCTCTTATTCGTCTGCGAATTGATCAGACCATATTTTTTCGAGAAAGAATCGTATAATGTGTTTAATTCCGCCTGTTTTCCCTTGATTGCCGCATCGGAATATTCCTCAAGCTGCATATCAATCAGCTCCTGCGTACAGTTACGGATTGCCACCATTCCCTTGATACGCTCTTTTGCGGTGTCTGATACTTCCACAGGCTTCATAACCGAGTTTTCACGGTAATATACCTCATTTTCAACTACGGTATAGCTGAAATTCTTGACGGACGGATCAGCCGGAATACTCTGCCTGCTCATGTCATCCGCAAGCTCCTCATCCAGATCAATCGTATCAATCTGTCCTGTAATATTTTCAAGTGCTTTTGCTAACTGCTCCGCAAAAGGTCTGCTGTCATCTGCCCTGCAGGTGCTTTCCACGCCATAAGGACCGGATACCATTTCCATCTTTCCTACGATCTGCTCCGGATGCTGTGCAAAGTAAGCGTTCATTGCAATGCCATCTGCATCCTCTCCCAGATGTACCCAGTCCGGCTCACGCTCTACCATGCGGTCACGCTTCTGGAAAAATAAAATATCCGAAGTGACCTCGGTTCCTGCATTTGCCTTAAATGCGGTGTTCGGAAGTCGGACTGCACCTAGCAGATCAGCTCTTTGTGCAAGGTATCTTCTGACCTCCGGACTTGCCTTGTCCATGGTTCCCTTGCTTGTGATAAAAGCAACCACACCACCGGGACGCACTTTATCCAACGTCTTTGCAAAGAAATAATCGTGTATCAGGAAATTGTTTTTATCATACTGCTTATCTGCCACCTTATACTGACCAAAAGGCACATTTCCGATTGCAACATCAAAGAAATCATTCGGATAATCGGTCTTTTCAAAGCCTTTGATCTGCACATCTGCCTGCGGATAAAGCTGCTTTGCAATGCGTCCGGTAATGCTGTCAAGCTCCACTCCGTAAAGCCTGCTCTCTTTCATGGAATCCGGCATCATACCGAAAAAGTTGCCGATACCCATGGAAGGCTCCAGTACATTTCCTTTGGAAAATCCCATTTTCTCCAATGTTTCATACATCTGGCGGATAATAACCGGACTTGTATAATGGGCATTCAAGGTACTCTCCCTTGCCATGCGGTACTCCTCCGGCGATAACAGTTCCTTTAACTGGTGATATTCTGCTGACCAGTTTGATTTGCTCTCGTCAAACGCATCGGCAAGACCACCCCAGCCGACATACTGGGATAAAATCTGCTGTTCTTCCGGTGTAGCATAACGGTTTTCGCCCTCAATCTGCTCCAACAACTTAATTGCCGCAACATTTCTCTGGAATTTTTCTTTTGGAGAACCTTCGCCCAATCGGTCATCGCTGATATGGAAATTGACAGCGTTACTTTTATCCGGTGCAGCCACATTTATTTCCTGTACAGTCTTATTCTCCTCTGCCGAAGGTGTAAGCGGCTCCCATTCTCCGGTAAGCACCTGTGACAGCATTTCCTCTGTCTTTCGGTCTGCTTCTCCATTCTCCAGACGCTCACGGGCAAACTGCGTATCTATACTGTCCAGTTCATCTTCAGTCTGTTCTGTAACAACATTCTGTTCCTTTTCATCAGGAAACTCCGCTTCTGCTTTCCTGCCACTTTCTGCAAGCTCATTGCCCCAGTCCATTGCTTCCTGCAAAGTCGAAAATGTCTCCAATGCCGGACGGGTGGTGTCTGCCGTATCATAAATAGCATATCCGTCCACTTCCTTATCAATCCAAAGGAATACTCCCTCTGATAAGGTGGCACTCCACTGTGTCGGATTCCCATATTCATCATCAGCATCATGTACCACATGCCAGAATAATTTCTGCGATTCCTCTTGTGAAAATTCTTGTTGTGGCTCAGTTTCATCCGGCTCAGCGATACCATCCGTCCCATCAAAGCGTGAAAACACTTCTGCTTCGTGCCTGTCAATATCTTCCTCTGCCAAAGCATTGATATATCATCTTCTACCTCGCCACGCTCCGGCTTATGGTCGTATTCAAAGGATTTCCCATTGACCTGTGCATAATAAAAACTGCTGTCCTCAATGTCATTTCCAAGCAGATATTTCTCTTTTTCACTGCCCCACTCATCAACCAGAACACACTCATATCCATCAATCGTGATCTTTGCTGTGCTTCCTTTTCTTTTTCCCGAATCACATTGATATATCTTCTCGCCTGATTGGTAAATCCGTCCAGCACTGCCGGATGTGAGCTTAGAATCAGATCGTTGTTCTCCCACTCATTTTCCGCAACAATGTCCTTTGCCCAGTCCTTATTGTTCCGTGAAAAACGACCATCATAATCAAAATGCGTAACCGTATTTGCAAGAACAAATTCCACACAGTCAATGCCATATTTATCTATGATCTCATCTGCGGTATTCCTCGGAAGAACAAAACCATTGAATTTCTCAGCAATCAGTGCATCAATGTCTTTCTTACACTCTAACCGCTGTCCATGCTCCAGACGAGAAAGCTCACGCTGTCTTGCTTTTTCTGCCTGTTCTTCCTTGTAAGCCTTATAGTTTTCCTTTCCCTGTGGAGATAAGTATTTGTCCTCTTTGATCAGCTCACGAAGCCTTTTCTCTACAACATTCCAGTTCAGAAGCACTTTTGCATACGGATTGCCATAACTGCCTTTCTCCAGACGGATACCTTTTCCATCATGTTCATTATGGGAATCATCATTACCCGGCAGTCCGCCGGAACCACCACCAATGCCATATTCTTTTTTCAGAAAGGCTACCGCTTCCTTCTGGTCATGTCCTTCCATGAAATACTCATAGATGCGGAAAGCTCCATGCTCATAGCCGCTTCCCCTGCCTAGTGCATAGTCAATCTCATCCTGTGTAATAAAATCTTCCTGTGCTACTTCCACAGTATCTGGCAATGGAAATTCCAGCCTTTCTCTGTCAAGGTCTGCTATCTCCGATAACAGATATTCCGGTGATTTCACATGCCGCCATTTTAATTCGGCTTCACCCGATGCAAGACGTTCCGCCGCATCTTCCAAAATATTTTTAAGCTGCTCCCTGCCTCATGGTAGAAAGAAGTTCCATGAGTTTTGCTTCACTCTCCGGATAGTTTCCGGCTTTTAATCCAAGCTCCTCCGGCATTTCATCCATGCATCCCGCAGAAAGAAATAGATCTGGTTGGCAACACGGTTCCGCTCCTGTGTATCCACAAGAAATGCTTCACTGGCACTCATATAAGTACCATTTTCGATCATAGAACGGATATGGCTCTCCACATCTTCCCAATCCATCGTGACAATCGGCGTTTCCCTTGCCTGTGTTCCATAGCCGACACTCATACCATGCTCATCGAACCACACTGATACGGGATTTCCATTGATTTCAAAACCTTTTCCGGTCTGTCCGTACTCATTTTTCAGAAAATCCACCATCTGCTCGGCATTTCTGCCTCTGTGTACTTTGCAAAGATACGCTTTCTGCTGTGCTGTTTTTCCTCCGCCACTGCGAAGAATGGTTTCAAGCTCATTCTGTGGCAAAGAAAAAGCAGCGGGCATGGTATATTTCATACTTGCTTCCGCTGCTGCGACTGTTCCGACCTGCTCCTCAAAAGAAGGAAACAGGCTGAGTTGTGTAAAGGTGGTTCCGGTGCTTCTCCCCGGAGAAGATCATCGGTGTCTGTTACAGACTGTAAACCAGTTCTCCCAGAACCACTTCCTCTGCTCGGTTCCGAATGCTGTTCATCTTCGCTACCCAGAGCATCTGATCGGCTTCCTTGAGTTGTTCGGTCACTCCCTCGGTTGCCGCCATCTGGCTCGTCAGCTTCTCCATTCTCTCCTCTGCCTGCTTCTGGATCGTCAGCAGGTGTTCTTTCAATGTTCCTTTCAGAAGAAACGCTGAGTACACGCCCCTGTGGTTCTCCTTCAGATAAGTCTCCCTCATCATTCCGTACTTCGTTACCGTTCCCTCCGGCTGAATGTCCGCCTGTAATGTCGGAATCAGATAATCCCCGTTCTTTTCGTATGTCAGATTCATCGCTATTGCCCCTTTCTACGCTGTTTTGATTGTTGTCAATATATTCCTCATGTCCGCTCTCGCTTTCACGCTTTAACGCATTGTAGTCTATTTCAGAAGTATTTGCAAGTCCTTTCTGCGTTAATTTTCTGTTTGTTCCTTTTCGTAGCTTCTGTTATATGCCCTTATGGTTCTTCCAATCTCTAAAAGTACCGGTTTTGCAAGCTCATTGGCTGCATCTCCAAGTACTGCTAGGTATCCATGGAATTAAATTCATGGATAAAATCGAAAGAAAATTCCGAACCATACTCCTGCATATCTGCACCACAGGCAGATAAAAGTGTAAAGGAAATGCTGTCCGATAATGTCTCCCTCAAGCGGATACCGACATTCTGCTCGTCCAGTCCTTCTAAAAAACTGCCCTCGATCATGTACTGCAAATCCGGCAACAATTCCTCATAATAATCTGCCGCAATCCTCTCAGCTATCTCCATAAGTCTTTCTTCAAACAGCTTCTTATCATCGGTAGCACCATAAGTCTGCTCCAGACGCTTAATTACATCTTCCTTATGTTCCTCATGTAATTCCCAGAGTTCCGGATACCGTCCGATTCTCCTTGCCGCATGGACATCTGAAACATCAAATACATATTTCAGACGCTTTCCATGTGCATCATCCTCGTCCAAAAGTGCGATACCCTTTGCCCCTTTGTTTACCCAGCAGTGCATACGCTCATTCCACAACTCTATGGAAGCACACGCTGTTGCGTCCGGTCTTTGTGCATAGATTAAAAGCTGTTCCCGGAACGGATACTTGTATAATCTCGCCGCTGTAGTAAGGTATTTCATCCATTCCTCACGATTTTTGACAACCTCGGCTGCTGTCTCTTTTGCCAGAGCCGATATAAAATCATATTTTCTCACACAGTTCTCCTTCCTGTCATAGATACGACAAAAAGGCAGCCACATACACTACATGACTGCCTTTCCTTTATTTCCCGTTACATTCCTATTCTGTTGTACCAAAGCTGAAAGTCTTACTCTCAGCCGCTTTCTTAGGCGTAAACCTTGCCTTAACTTCCGCAACCCTCCCCTCTAACGCCTGAAACATCACATCTACCTGTTCCTGTGTATATTCGTAGGAACCTCGATTTGCAAGATTCTCCAGTCTGCCAATAGCATCAACCGCCTTATTCATGCGGTACTCGCCAATACGGATAAACTTCTCCGCCTTTGTCTCATTTTCCTTTGCTGCAGGTTCACCCTGCATTTCCTCTGTAGTCATTGTTACATTTGTTTCTTCCATGTGATTTCCCTCCATTTTTGATAAAAGAGAGCGTACAGTTTTCCCATACGCTCTAACGCTGTGTTGTTATTAAATTGTATGTGGTATACTGTCGTACCGCTAAATTAAATTTCTCGACATCCACAAATAGAGAATTGTCTATTACATTTCCCATTATAGTTGATTTTCTAATTCGTCGAGAATGAATTTTTGTGAAATAGATGAAATCATTTCTACAACTTCCATAACAAAGTTCCTCATAAATTCTCTATAACAAATCACAATTTCACCCTTATATAACACTATGAATAACTTCTCTTTATTGCTACCTTCTTTATACTCATCATACTCAAGTTTAATATTAGTTTGATGTACGATTTGATCTCTTAATGATCTTCCTCTCTCGCTACCACAGAGTAAACGAAAAGCATGTGTATCAAGTTTATCTATTTCACAAAGATATGATTTTAAATAAATAAATTTATCATTTTCATCCTTCAATATTTTCTTTGTGAATTTATTGAAACTATCATTTCTTTCATGAAAAGCTATACAATGAAAAATAGTAGCTACTACATCTAATGCATTTCTTGCAAAAAGGATTGTACTTTCAGTATGATAAAGCAATGTTGTTTCATCATCTCCAAAAAGGCAAGGCATTTCCATGTTCTGTGAGACTTCAAATTCATTTAAATTTTCAATAGCACATTTTTCTGCAAACAACATCATTTTGATTTTCTGATGACATATTACTGCTTTCTCTTTTAAATTGATTTTAGTTTCTGTATCTATACTGGTATTATGTTCAATAAGATTAAATAGATCATAACCTATTTTGTATTTTGGTATGATATCACCATAGTCCGATGTCAACTTCAAATCAAGTGATACAAGTTCATTTCTGTCTAACCACATTAAGTATTTCTCCTTAACTTTACAAATTCCGATACTTTCCCCACTATACCACAATCACAGCTACATTCCTACCTTGCTTTCCTGCCTTTTGAGAAATTCCATCTTAAACTTATACTGGAATCCCTTGATTTCTTTTCCATCCTTCGTATAGGAAACTCCTCTATGCTCTCCGGAATCAAATAAGCATCATAGCTGCCTTTCTTGCCTTTTAATCCTTTTACAAGTATCTTTTTCCCTTGAAGCAGGCTCTTGACCTGTGTATCGGAAAGTGTTACCCCAAGTGCCTTGCCGACATTCATACCGCACTTCCCGGTACAGTACGCTCCGAATTTTCCCTTGACTACATCGGCACCGCACTTCGGGCATTTGCCTAGCACTTCCTGTTCACCCTTGCCTGTGCCAAACATGGCTTTCTGCTCATCACTAACGCTGTGATAGGTCTTTACAAGATCAGTTACCATTGCTTCAATACCAGACATAAACTGCTCTGCAGCAACTTCTCCTTTGGATACAAGTGTAAGCTCATTTTCCCAGTCAGCAGTCAGTTTCGGAGATTTTACTACATCCGGAAGTATCGTGATCAGCTTCATTCCGTCCTCTGTCGGAATCATCTGCTTTTTCTCACGCTTTACGAATCCGTCTTTTACCAGTTTTTCAATAATGTCAGCTCTGGTGGCAGGTGTGCCAAGTCCTTTTCTCTCCACTTCGTCACCCATATCTTCTGCTCCGGCTCGCTCCATGGCAGACAGTAAGCTGTCCTCGGTGTAATGTTTCGGTGGCTGTGTGAAATGCTCGGAAACTCTTGTCTGCTCCACTGCAATCGTCATGCCCTCACGAAGCTCCGGCAGCTTCTTTTCTTCCTCTGCATCCGATTTATCCTCTGCGGTTTTATAGGAATTTTTGAAGAAATCCTCAAATTCCTTCCATCCATTTTTCCACACTTCCTTGCCGGATACCTTAAATACAGTATTGTTGCAGGTAATCACTGCCTTTGTGGAATTATAAATGTGCTTCTCCCCGGTCGCACACAGCAGACGGTTTGCACAAAGGGAAAGTATCTTCATTTCGCTCTCCGGGATTGCCTTTAAGTCCTGCTTGATGATCTCCATGGTAGGAATGATTGCGTGGTGGTCCGTCACTTTCTTGCTGTTCAAAATTCTTTTAATATCTGGATTGAACATGATATTCTGCTCAAATAACAGAGAATTGAAAATCGCTTCGATCACATTTTTTTGCAGTACCTTCCATGTCATCGGAAAGATACTGGCTGTCTGTTCTTGGATAAGTTACTAACTTTTTCTCATAAAGGCTCTGCGTATATTCCAATGTCTGCTTGGCAGTAAAACCAAACAGACGGTTTGCATCCCTTTGGAGTGTTGTAAGGTCATAGAGCTTCGGCGGTGCTACCCACTTTTCTTCCTTTACCACGGAAGTGACAAGAGCCTGTCCGTTTTCACAGGCTCCTGCAATCCTCTCTGCTTCCGTTTTATCACTGATATGCTCTGATACCGCATCCAGACCATTTCCCATGATGTGAGCCATATAATAGGCTTCTTTCTTGAAATTCATGATTTTACTTTCACGATCCACCAGCATGGCAAGTGTCGGTGTCTGCACTCTGCCAACCTTCAATGCCTTACCGCCATATAATACCGTAAAAAGTCTTGTCCCATTGATACCCACAAGCCAGTCTGCTTCCTGCCTGCATAATGCTGAATGATACAAGTTATCATAGTCGCTGCCTGGGCGAAGATTATGGAAGCCGTCACGGATAGCACTTTCCTCCATGGAAGAAATCCATAACCGCTTCATCGGTTTTCTGCACCCTGCCATGTTGTAGGTCAGGCGAAAGATCAGCTCACCCTCCCTTCCAGCATCGGTAGCACATACAACGGCATCTACCCTGTCATCATGCATGAGCTTTTTCAAAATCTGATACTGTGCTTTTGTATCACTTTTCACTTCATGCTGCCATTCCTGCGGAATGATCGGAAGGCTCTCATAGCTCCATTTCTTCCATGCTTCCTCATAGCTTTCCGGCTGTGCCAGTTCTACCAGATGTCCCACACACCATGATACCAGATACTCATTGCCTTCCAAATATCCGTCCTTACGCTGTGTGGCACCAAGAACCGCCGCAATGCTCTGTGCCACACTCGGCTTCTCTGCAATTACAAGCTCCATCTCTATTCCTCCCCATCTTCTTCGTTATTCTCGTTGTTGTTATCTTCATTGTCATTCTCGTCTGTGTCTACTGATTCTGTATCATCACCACCATTTATGAATGCTTCGTCGGAATCCTGCTCGGTTTCTTCCTCGTCCTCATAATCGTAGTCCTCGTCAAGCTCGTCCTCATCTTCATCCTCATCAATGAAGTTTTCCTTTTTCTTCTTGGATTTCACAACATATACCACTCCGATCACAGCTACCGCAGCAATGCCCATTAAAATATATGTAAAGCCGGAACCATCTGCCTTTGCGGTATCCTCTTTCGGCTCACTTGTATCTTCCGTGCTATCTTCGGTGCTGTCCTCAACACTTTCTGCTCCCTGTGTTTTCTCTCCTGTGGTATCAGCATTATTGTTTGATAATGCGCTGTCTTTGGTAGGGATTGCAGATTCCAATGCCGCTGAATTTTTCGGAAGTGTCTCGCTGTTATCCGTTGTGGTATTCAGCAGGTCGTTTTCACTGACTTCTGTAAGGAAATACACCTTTTCATCTTCCCCATCACGATCAATCACAAGATAAAATACCTTTTCTGATGCAGTCTGGATTGTGTAAAATTCCTTGCCTTTTTCAGAAGTCTGACTGTCACTGCTCTGGTCTGCATCCTTAGAAGTATCTCCCGTACTTGGAGATTGCTTTGCTGTTGCGGAACTGCTTGAATTTGTTCCACTGCCTGTCTGGGAAACTGTATTTCCATTCACATCCGTTTTTGTATGTTCTGTGACCTGTGCGGTTGCAGAGCTAGGTTTGGTTGCCGACGCATCCACTGGGAGCTGCTGTGCCGGATCTTTTTCATTGCTGTCCTTATTCTCCGGATCGGTGTAATACGGATTGGCTGTTTTATAGATTTCAGAGGTATTTCCTGCATTATCCATGGCAGAAATCGTGAAATACTGATACCCTGCATCGAACTGTTGCAGACGGATATTCAAGGCTCCATTCGTATGCTCTGTAACTCATAGCCATTGACATAGATTGCCTTGATACCGGAATCCGTATCATGTGCCTGAATGCTCAAAAGACCGTCGCTGACTGCCGCATTTAAGGTAGGCTTGGTAAAATCAAAACACTTGATATAACGGTTTTTCTCGTAGGTCTTGCCCTTCTGGTCTGTGACCTGCACATAAATGGTGCTGTTCTCGGAAATCTCTATGTACATATCCTCGGTAATATCTGTCCAGCTTCCATTCTGTCCGACTTTTGCCTTTACTGTCCGAATGGTAAAATTGCCGGATGCAATAGTATCCTCCACCTTGACTGTTACTTCGTGGTATCGTTATGCCACCCAGAAGGTGTATTGATTGTAATTTTTACGCTCGGATTGATATAAGCACATTCCTTATAATCCTTTGCACACACCTCACAATCCTCATCCACCGCATACTGACTGCATTTTTCCTTGCAGGTGCATTTTGCGGAAGGCTGTGTTTCCTCGGTTGTGCCTTCTGTGGAATTTTCCGTTGTATTCTCTGTGGACTGCTCTGTGTGATTTTCTCCACTACCGGAACTGTCCTTGTTATCATTACCGGACGCTGTGCTTTCTGCACTGCTTTCCTCTGCCGCACTTTCTGTTTTCTGCTCTGCTGTATCCTCCGCATGAACCTCCACAGTATTTGCCCTGTTTGCAAAAAATGCCCCAATCGGCATACAAAAAAGTATTGCCGACAGTATCAGGGACATTAGTGCCTTAACGGATAACTTCTTCATTTTCATTGGTCGAATCCTCCTTTTCCTGTTCCCGTTTCTGTAATAAATTTCTGACTTCATCCTCACTGAGCTTATTAAGCATCTGCAATCGCTCGGATGAGATTTTATATTTCCGTATGATCTTCATGGCTTCGGCATCCTCCGCCATCTGTTTCTGCTCTGCAGGTCTTTTTCCTTTGCCTGTAGCTGTGCTATCTGTTCTCTGACCTTTTTAAGCTGTGCATTGATTCTTTCTACTGACAACTGATCTTCCTCCCTTCGCTAATTTAATCTTCCAAAACCATAAAATGGCTCTGCCAGTAAGAGGTATTGATTGAGGTATACTGGATTGGATCACCACAATGCACCATCGTACCGTTTCCACAATAAATACCAACATGCGTGACGGTTCGCCCTGCATTATAAGTTTTTGTAAAAAATATGAGATCTCCTGCCTTTGCTTCCGATGCGGATACCGAAGTACACTGGTCATAAATGCCCTGTGCTGTGGTTCTTGGCAGGTTATGTACGCCGCTGTTTGAAAATACCCAGCATACAAAACCGGAACAGTCAAAACTTGCCGGAGCTGTGCCGCCAAAAGTATATGGCATTCCCAGATACCTGTTTGCTTCCCGCATAAGCGTCTGCACCGTTGCATCGTCATAGGACTCCGGTGGTATCACATTGCCGGTTCCTCCTCCGGTGCCGCCCGGTGTTTCCCCATAAATGGTCTGCTCTCCTGCCTCAAAATAAAATAACGGGTTATAATACTCCCCGTTATACAGACATTCGATATGAAGGTGGCTTCCGGTACTGCTTCCTGTATTTCCGCTTTTGCCTATATCGTCACCCTTTTTGACACTCTGTCCTGCGGACACATTTAAGCTGTCCATGTGGGCATATTTTGTGGTATATCCCTTACTGTCCGTAATCACCACATAATTCCCATAATAGGAATCGTAAGCCGCTTCCATAACCGTTCCGTCATGCGCCGCATAGACAACTGTACCTGTCGGCACTGCAATGTCCACGCCCCTGTGAAGCTCCTCTGCTCCGGTGTTCGGATTCTTCCGGTATCCATAATAACTGCTGATATAGTAGTACCAGTAGTAATCCACGGGTGTTCCAAATACCTGTAACCCGCCTTTTGTCTCCGTGTAGGCGGCAAAGATTTCTGCCTGTTCCGTATCCATGCGTCCGGCAATAATGCTCTCAAGAGGTGTGACCGTTAAAGTGACTCGAAGGATTGTTACGATATATTCTTCTTCCTCCTCATACTCGTATTCCTCGGTACTGATGCTTCCATCTGCATTTGTAACTGTTCTGGTTCCGGTCTTTGTGACTGTCCTTGTCCGTGTCTCCTCCACTTCCTCAGTAGTAAGGGAATACATGGCATCAAATAATTCCTGAATTTCACTCTCCATTTCTGCGGCAGTAAATTCCGTATGGACTGCGGAAAGATAACTGATCAGTGTATATGGATCATGCCCGATTGCACCAAGGTTATAATCGTATTCATCATATCCCGGGTAATCAGTTTCAATCCGGTCAATCTTGTTTTGCAGCTCCATTTCCTTTTCTGTAAAAGATAAATCTGCTGCATCAATCTCTGCCGGAAGGCTAAGATATGTGCTTGCCATCGTTGTTGTCACAGTTCCGGTAAACATGGAACCGCAGCTTGATAATGCCGACATGATCATAATAAGCAGAAGAGCAAAAATACCCACTGTGATAATCAGTGTTTTATTTTTTGTGGCAATCTCCTGTAACTTCTTTGCAATCCCGGTTGCGGCATTGGCTGTCTTTGTAAATGTTTCCTTGCAGTCTTGGCTTCTGCTCCTGCCCGCCTTGCCTTGGCATACTCACGCTTGATGCGCTGTTTCTGTAGCTGCCTTTGTAACTGTTTCTTTGGACTGTTGCCCTTTAGATGTGGATTTTCACTAATGAATTTCTCATACTCCAGCTTCATATCTGCTGTGACCTGCTTTTTCTGCAATCGCTCTAGGCGGTCACGCTTTCTCTGTGCCTTGCTCTTGCGGTGATACTTCATATAGTGATAATGTCCTCGGCACGCTGTCCGTCTTGTGTGCACCCTCAACCGCAGAATTGTCCTTTTCTGTTTCTGCAATCTTACGATGCACAAAATACATATTTTCCGTTTGCAGCTTATGAACCGCAGTCTTTCCCAGACCATCCTGCTTAAATGGCTTCTCCACATCCACCGGAACAACGATATATTTTGCTTTTCCGTTCTGTTCATCAAAGACACGTTTCATCTCATACTGCCGCTTTTTCGGCATCTTGTCCTTTGCTTTCTGCAACTTCTGACGACTCTTTTCCGACTTATCAAAAGCCTTCTGTACTTTTTTGTCGGTAAATTCTTCCTCCTGCCCCTGCGAAAATGTGGCATCCTTTGTCTGGAAATCTCCATAATCGGACTGCTTTGTATTTTCTGACTTCGCACGCTCTCTGTGTGCGTGTTCTCTCTGCACACGCCCTTTGTGATATTTTCCTTTTTCCTCAGACCGTTGGAAGGTATCCCTGACATGAACCTTGTTTTCTATCGTGCTGTCAGAAGAAGTCTCATAATCAGTCTGTTCGTCCTGCATGAAGCTGTTTTCCTTTAAGAATGACTTTCCGCTTCGGCTTCCGACTCTGGACGCTATGACCAGAAGTTGCATTTCTTGTACGACTGCCATGGTTCGCATCCCTTGACAGGTTGCTCACAGGCTTCTCGCTGGCACTAAACTGGTTTCCACAGAAAAGGTGTTGTCCTGCCTGTGTTCTATATGTTTTACTCCAGTCACTTCCTTATCTTTGGAAAATGTCTCTTTTTCAAATGCCTTACTGCCTGCTTCTTCTGTCTCTTTTCCGCCATTTATACTGCGTCCTCCTTCTGCACCGATTCCTCCGGCTTCGTATTCATAATTCTGTAGGTCTTGGTGTCTGTCGGGTATTTATCCACGAAGGGAATTACCACGTTATCAAACAGTATCAGACCACTTCCCGGCTCAGAGTTGGTGACATAGGAAAGCTGCTTATCAGAAAGTCCCAGCTTATCAGCGAGGATTGCCTGATCTTTGGCATTCTGATTTAACAGATACACAAAATCGCTGTTACCCAAAATACCCTCAATCTCCTCAGAACGGAGAAAATCGCCCACATTCTGCGTCAAACCTGTCGGAATACCGCCCCATTTTCTGAAACGCTTCCAGATTTCCACAGAGTAGATAGCTGTCTGCTTTTCCTTCAGAAGAAGGTGGAACTCATCACAGTAATAACGGGTTGCAATCTTTCGCTCCCTGTTCTGTGAAACCCTGTTCCACACTGCATCCTGCACGATCAACATTCCAAGTTCCTTTAACTGATTTCCCAAGTCTCTGATGTCAAAGCACATGATACGGTTGCCACTGTCCACATTGGTATGGTGGTTGAAATAATTCTGGGAACCATGCACATACAGCACAAGGCTGTTTGCGATACGCTCTGCCTTTGGATTCTTATGCTTCAGAAGTGCGTTGTATAAATCCTCCAGTATCGGCATATTTTCTGGCACCGGATTTTCAAAATATTTATCGTAAATATGACGGATGCATTCGTCGATGATACCTTTCTCATCATTCTCCAGACCGTCCTTGCCACCTGCAATCAGATCGCACAATGTAATGATAAAATCAGATTTCAGTTTTAATGCTTCCTTATCCCCCTTATGGCTCAACTGAATATCCATCGGGTTCAGATAATCTTTGGAATTAGTGGCAAGTTTTACAACCTGTCCATGTAGTGCTGCCACTAGCGCAAAATACTCGCCCTCCGGATCGCAGATAATAATGTCGTCCTTTGTGATAAGAAAACAACTTAAAATCTCACGCTTTGCACTAAAACTCTTACCACTTCCGGGTGTTCCTAAGATAACTCCGTTTGGTGTACGGAGCCTTTTGCGGTCTGCCATGATCATGTTGTTGCTGAGTGCATTTAACCCGTAATAGATTGCCGGAGCAGGCATAAATAATTCCTGCGTGCAGAATGGTACTAAGATTGCGGTGCTTTTTGTGGAAAGAGTACGCTCAATACCTGTCTCATTGCATCCAATCGGTGCGGATGCCATAAGTCCCTGTTCCTGCAAATACTGTAAACATCTGAGGTCACAGTTTGCCTGCTGAATGATACCGGACACTCTCTGCATTAAGCTCTCCAGTTCCCGCTTGGTTCTGCCATAACAGGTAATAAGGAATGTCATGTTGATCATCTTCTGATTGCTCGTATTCAAATCATCCAGAAATTCCAGCGTATCCTTTTCATAGGTCACAATATCCGTTGGAAGAATATCCATATCGTAGCCGCTCCGGACTGCCTTTTTCTGCTCCTCAATCTTCATCTTCTGGATATTGGAAATGACCGCTTTTAACTTCTTGATTGCCTTTACCGGATCTTCCGTCTGCATGTGCATGGAGATAGTAAGGTTTGCATCAATGTCAAGAAGCTGCTTGATCAGCTCGTCCGTAAACTTCGGTGCGATAATATCCAGATAGGACACACAGCCATACATATTTCCCGACTTGAAGCGGTTCGGATAGCGGAAATCAAACCCCGGCGGTGCAATATAGTCCTTGACCGACTTACCGGATTCTGCCAGATCCTTAAACGAAAAGCGGAAAGGCTCCATGGTATCCTGATTAAAATATTCATGCAGGATACGCAGTCTTTCCTTTCCGTCCAGTCCCCTCGCAAGTTCCTATATTGTTTAAGTTTCGTATGACATCTTTTTCAATGTTGTTAAGGCGGCTCTTGGCTTCCCTGTAGCCATTGCTCTCCACACCAAAAATCAGATATTTTGATTTGATGATACCATTGTTTCCCTTTGCCGCCTGCTTCTTTAACATCTCCGTATATTCTTCACGAATGTCATTAAAATCATCCTCCTGCCACGGAATGTCAAACTGTTCCGTAAGCATCTGCTCGTTGACTTGCCGGTTGAATAACACCAGTTCAAATTTCACAGACGGATCAAAATAATTGATGAGCTTACTGTACTGTGCCAGTATATCCGCCTGCTCATCCACTTCCAGAAGCGAATAGTTTATATCAAAAATTCCACCATCTTTGTATAATAATGGTGGCTGACCTGACAGATACCGTCACGGAACATCTTCTCCA
>ENA-OQJH01000489-OQJH01000489.1-human-gut-metagenome-genome-assembly--contig:-NODE-489-length-21410-cov-2.132970_pt1 | contig 21410 bp, 17 predicted proteins | sample MGYA00242597_ERZ504763 | MGnify/ENA primary metagenome ERZ504763 (study PRJEB26092, sample SAMD00036359) | human gut metagenome | host: Homo sapiens | study: EMG produced TPA metagenomics assembly of...
TCTCATCTTCGTCGTAAGCATCTTAACCTTATTAAATACCAGTTTGGACAGGGACGCGATAGCCTCTGCGGATGCAAGAAAACGATCAATAAAAATAGTGGAAGTTTCCGGATAATTGATGGTTACCACCAGCATACACTGGTCGAGATTGGCAGCAAGGATATGAGATTGTTTGGAAAGATTGGAAGAACGGCGGATGATGTAGTTCTTTCTATCTTCTATTTCACTGATAAAAGCAGTGCCTTCCTGATTAAGTATAATTCGGACACGATCACCCACTGCAACAGGATTAGTACTGCGAATCCCTTTCAATCGGAAATTCCCTTTGATTTTACATTCAATAGATTGTCCGTCATCGGTTTTCACCTGATACCAACTACCCGTGTTTTTGATTACTAATCCTTTCATATAAATTATAAATTAAAAATGAAGAATGAAGAATTCAGGCTGTGTTTCAACTGAATAATACAGCATTATAATTCCTCATTCTTCATTCTTAATTCTTCATTATTTTTTAGACGGTCATAATTTCTTTATCCTTTTCAGCCAGCATATCATCGATTTGTTTGATATACTTATCATGGATTTTTTGCAGTTTGGCTTCCGCATTCTTCTGCTCGTCTTCTGCCAATCCGTCTTTTACGGCCTTTTTCAGTGCGTCGATGCCGTCACGACGCGCGTTGCGTACGCTTACTTTAGCCGTTTCGCCTTCTCCTTTACACTGTTTTGCCAGTTGTTTACGGCGTTCTTCCGTCAGGGGAGGGATGCCGATACGGATCATTTCTCCATTGTTTTCGGGCATGATACCGAGGTCAGAGTCGATAATTGCTTTTTCGATGACACGGAACATGCTTTTATCCCAAGGCTTGATCACGATACTGCGGGCGTCCGGAGTAGTAATTGCTGCTACATTGCTGATAGGTACCATACTTCCGTAAGAATCTACGCGGATACCATCTAATAAGCGTGCACTCGCTTTTCCGGCGCGGATATGTGCCAGTGCTTCTTCCAGATACATGATGGCCATATCCATCTTTTCTTGTGCATTGTCAAGGCAAGTCTTTACGTCTACCATATTTTTTGAGATTTAAAATTGCATTTTGATTGATTAAGTAGCAAAAGTATATTATTTTTTGTTCATCTGCAACAGCATACCCATCTTTTTTATGAGTGACTTGCCAATGATAATCAGGGTAACAGCGGTGATAATCATTAAAATACCCATCATTAAGCGGGGAGTCAGTTTTTCGTGAAACAGGAGAACACCGAAGAATAAAGCTGTCACCGGTTCCAGAGCACCCAATATTGCCGTTGGTGTAGAGCCTATATAATGGATGGCCAGTGCGGTACAGACCAGTGATACGGCAGTTGGCAGGATGGCGAGTGATAATACATCGGCCAGAGCCAGGCAGACGGTATTACTTGCAGTTCCGTACAGAAATTTAAACGGACGATATAACCGATAGTCCGAACAAAATGGCATAGAAGGTAAGTTTCGTGGTCGGCAGGTTTTTCAATGTCGAACGGTTTACACCTACTATATATATAGCATAAGAGAGAGAAGACAACAGAACAAAGATAATTCCCAAAGTCGATAGCGGTTTGTTGCCGTCTCCCTGATAGAGCAAGGCAATACCGGAAAGTGCCAGCAGGATGGAGAAAACGGTAATGGCGGAAATCTTTTCCTTGAAGAATATTCCCATGATGACAGCTACCATCACCGGATAAACAAACAGAATCGTAGAAGCAATTCCGGCATCCATATAATTATAACTCATAAACAAAAGCAGTGATGAAAAAGAGAATAACAATCCCATAATGACTAAGGGCAAAACGTCTGCCTTATGAAGTGCAAAAGACTGATGCTGCATTTTCATCAGAATACCCAATACGATTGTCGCAAAGAAGTACCGGTAGAATAAAACGGTATCGACACTCATTCCGGCTGCATAGAGCGGAAGTGCAAAAAGAGGATTCATACCGTAGCTCGCAGCGGCAATCGCTCCATAGATAAAACCTTTGGTTTTGTTAGTCATTGTTTTGCTTTTTTTAATGGCGTGCAAAAGTACGCAGTTCACCAATGATAAACAAGTGTTTAGGCGGTTGATAGTATAATTTAATCTTTCGTATGCTAAAAACTATTTCTTGGTAAAGAGATAACTAATCTTGTTATGCATAAAATTAATCGTCTGACTATAGTCGAACTTGCGTCTGACTACTGTTAAACTTGCGTCTGACTACTGTTAAACTTACGTCTGACTATAGTTGAACTTTCGTCTGACTATAGTCAGACGAAAAAGAATTAACCGTCAGATGATTAATTTTATTCGGTAGGGAGATTAGTTATACGCCTCCCGAGTAATAGTCTGCAGGCAATAGGCAATCAGGTTTTTGAATAAACACTTGCATATATCTTGGATTTCCCGAATATTGCATCTGAATTATCGAAAACACAGATGACCAAAGCTAAATTTCTTGTTGTTTATTGCCTGTTCATATCGGGACTTTGTTGCATGGCAAATGTGACGAAGGATATCAATATGCGCTTTAAGGACGTAAGGCAGGGACTTTCTCATCAAACAGTCAATTGTTTCTATCAGGATGAATTCGGATTTTTGTGGATCGGCACTCAAGACGGGCTGAATCGATTTGACGGACGTAAGTTTGAAGTATTCAAACCGGATAACGCTAATCCTTATTCCATCAATATCAATAATATCAGGCAGGTTTGCGGAAATAAAGCCGGATTGCTCTTTATCCGCAGTTTGCAGAGCGTGACTCTTTATGATATGCGTTTGAATCGTTTTAGGGTGTTGCGTGAAGGAGAAGTTGCGGGAATCTGTTATGCGCACGATGCATTATGGATAGCTACCGGAAAGGAAATCTACCGTTATCGCAACCTCGACCAGGCGCCCGAGTTATTCTTTTCATTTCCTTCGGATGAGGAGGATGTATTGATGAACAGTCTCATGGTTCGTCAGAATCAGACAGTGGTGGTGGGGACTTCTTCGAAAGGTGTATACTGTATTGACCAGTCTGCACATATCACCCGGCGTATGGATGTGGGAGCTGTCAATTCAATAACAGAAGATAGAAACGGGAGTATCTGGATAGCTACCAGAAACAGAGGGCTCATACGGTTGGATGAAGATGGAACACTTACTCATTTCAAGCATAATAAGGTAGCTGAAAATACGATTAACCATAATAATGTGCGTCATGTGACGCAAGCTAATGATAGTCTCCTGTATATCGGAACCTATGCCGGTTTGCAGACTTTAAACCTGTTTACCGGAGAGTTTACAGATTATGAATATGACTTGAATGTGGAGGCGGCCGATATACGTTCTATTATTTCGATGCATTACGACACTTCGGGGACTTTATGGTTGGGGACTTTCTATCAGGGAATCCAATATTATAATGTAGCGAATGATGCTTTCCATTTTTACCGCTCGTCTACGGCTGTTGGCGGTCATTTGAATTCTTATATTATCAGTTCCATTGCCGAAGACCGTTCCGGACGGATCTGGTTTGCAAGTGAAGGAAGCGGGTTGAACTATTATGATAAACATACCAAACGCTTTTTCCCTTTAAAAAAAGGTCTATTCTCAAGAGCTTTCTTTTAAGATAGTGAAGTCTCTTTATTATGAGAAAGAGCCGGATTATCTTTGGGTAGCTTCTCTTTATCAGGGAATCAACCGGATTAATCTGTCGACCGGGCATATAGAATCTATCTCGGAAAACATCTATACTCCGGAAGGAAAAACAGTTGTTGACAGAGCCTATAATCTGGTGAAAATGATAGAGTTTGCCGGCCACGATTCTTTATTGATAGCTGCCAAGGGAGGATTGCTTGTATTGGATAAAAAACACCTTCGACTTCATCATTTCGAACACCCTTCGTTGGCTGCCAAACATCTGTCGCAGGTTTGGGATATGACGTTTGACAAAGACGGGGATCTATGGCTGACTACCTCTTTTGATCTGATACGAGTCAACCTCAAAGCGGGCATTGCCCATAGTTATCCTTTCTCCCAAATAGCGCAGAGTACAGCGCAGCATCACATCAACCACATTTTATGTGATAAGAAAGGACGTATATGGCTGGGATCGACAGGCTCGGGAATTTATCTATTTGATAAGAAGACAGATTCTTTTGTGGGATACGGAGCGAAACAGGGATTGGAAAATGGATTTATAACCGGATTGGTGGAGAGTCCTTTGGATGGTTCTATCTATGTGGCAACCAATGGTGGTTTCTCTAAATTCAATCTGGCAACGACTACATTCGAGAACTATAACAGACAGAGTGATTTTCCCTTGAATAATGTAAATGACGGAGGGCTGTATATTGCGTCCGACCACGAAATTTACGTGTGTGGTCTGGCGGGTATTGTCTCTATCGCCCAGGAAAAGCTGAACAAGCAGTCTGTTGACTATGATGTGTTTGTAAAACGGGTGCTTGTGGATAATACGGAAATACAACCGCTTGATTCGTTGGGGCTTATCAAAGAAACCGTATTGTATGAACATCGGTTAGTATTGCCGCCCAGATATTCTTCCGTCACTTTTGAGATAGCAAGTAACACCCTGAATAATATTTCTAATATCGGTCTGGAATATAAACTTGAAGGCTTTGATAACGAATATATGAAGGCGGGCGATAATACGATGATTACCTATACCAATCTTCATCCGGGGCATTATACTTTCCATGTCCGTGGCGACCAGGTGGGCGTTCACGGTCGGGAAGCACCTTCCGTTAGTTTTGAGCTGATAGTGGAGGCTCCGGTTTATCAGCGGGCATGGTTTATTTTGTTGATGGTGCTGGCAGCTATCCTTATTGCCGGCTATATTATCCGTATGTTCTGGATACGAAAAACCTTGCGGCACTCTTTATTGGCCGAGAAACGGGAAAAAGAGTATATCGAAAGTGTGAACCAGTCCAAACTGCGTTTCTTTACCAATGTATCGCATGAATTCCGTACTCCGTTAACGCTTATATCCAGCCAGCTCGAAATGCTCCTGATGCATAAGGACATTATTCCTGAAGTATATAATAAGATTCTGGATATTTATAAAAATTCCCGCCGGATGAATAACCTCGTGGATGAAGTCATTGATATCCGTAAGCAGGATCAGGGATACTTGAAACTAAAGATTTCTAAAGAGAATATTGTGGCGGTGATAGAGGAAATTTGTGGCTCTTTCTATAGTTATGCCCAACTGAATAAGATAGATCTCCGCTTTTCTTCCACTCTGAAAGAAGCTGATTTGTATATTGACAAAACACAGATAGAGAAAGTATTCTATAATTTATTGTCCAACGCTTTTAAGTATACGAAGCCTGGTGACTGGATTTCTGTTGAGCTGTCAGCGGAAGGAGATAATGACATTGTGATTTCAGTCAACAACCTGGGGGTAGGCATTGATAAATCCAAGATCAAACATGTATTTGAACGGTTTTGGCAGGATGATTCGGCAACAACCACACGAACTGTCAAAGGATCGGGCATTGGATTGGCGATGGCGAAAGGAATTGTAGAGTTGCATCAGGGAACCATCGGAGTGGAAAGCGAACTGAATGGAGTTACCTCTTTTACCGTTACTCTCCACCGGGATGCGAATATGAATATGGAAGCCTCTTCCTCCGCAGACGAGCACGTTGCCGAACATTATATAATAGAGCCTCAAGAAATCTCGGAAATGGTGAAGCCGGATAAAACGGTGAAAATACTGATTGTAGAAGATAACCCGGAAATGCGTAAAGTATTGACGCAGATTTTTGAACAGATATATGAGGTATATACGGCTGCCGACGGGCAGGAAGGATTGGAACGGGCTTCTTCGCTCCAACCGCAGATGATTGTAAGTGACATCATGATGCCTGTCATGTCCGGACTGGAAATGTGCGAGAAGTTGAAAAGTAATTTGCAGACCAGCCATATACCTGTTGTCTTGCTGACAGCCCGCAACCGGGAAGAACATACCTTGGAAGGCTTGCAGACAGGTGCGGATGATATATCTCCAAACCTTTTAATATCAAGATATTGGTAGCCCGGTGCAACAATATCATCCAGACTCGTAAACTACTTCAACAACGGTTTGTTCGAAACGACGAACCTAAAGTGGAAGACCTTCCGTTTAATCCGATCGATAAAAAGATGTTGATGGATGCTACGGCGATTGTGGAATCTTATATTGATAACCCAGACTTTGACGTAGCTACTTTTGCACGAGAAATGTGTATGAGCAGAACGTTGCTTTTCACCAAATTGAAAGCATTGACCGGACAGACCCCGAATGACTTTATTTTATCTTTGAGACTGAAAAAAGCAACAGAAAAATTGCGGAATGACCCCAATGCCCTGATTGCTGATATAGCATTTGATTACGGTTTTTCTAATCCAAGTTATTTTATCCGGTGTTTTAAAAATGCTTATGATATTACTCCGGCTGCTTATAGACGGAAATATGCAAACTCTTAATTTATAGTGTTTTAGGTGCTTTCTACCTGACGAGATTTGTACTATTTGAACTTTTATACGGACGATTCTATTATTCGAAATCATTAATAATTGGGATTTTTGCGCTGTAATCATTCAAATTATTACATAGTATGAAAAACATCGTAATTAAATGGGCTGTGTTCCTGACAGCCTTTCTTATCTCTTTAGAGGTTAGTGCTCAAAACGTCAGAGTTTCTGGAGTGGTGACAGACGCACTTGGACCGATCCCCGGAGTTAATATCATGGAGGAGGGGACTACTAACGGTACAGTGACGGATGTAAATGGAAAATATTCAATCAGTGTATCGGCTAAATTCTACCTTGTTTTTTCTTGTATAGGATATAAGGAACAAAAAATACGTGTCGGTACGAAAACGGTACTGAATGTGAATATGGTGGAAGAGTCGAAAATGCTCGATGAATTGGTGGTTGTCGGTTATGGAGTTCAGCGTAAGAGTGATGTGGCCACTTCGGTAGCTTCGGTCAAAGCGGATGAAATGAAAACATTTCCCGCCGGAAATGTGGCTGACATGTTACGTGGACGTGCCGCAGGTGTGAATGTAACGAGTAGTTCCGGACGACCGGGATCGACTCCTTCGATTACCATTCGTGGTTCCCGTTCTATCAGTGCAGACAATGCACCTTTATATATTATAGATGGTTCTCCTTCCAGTGCAACAGAGTTCAGTACGTTGAGTGCGGATGATATTGAATCGGTTGAAATTCTGAAAGATGCTGCGTCGCAGGCTATTTATGGTGCACGCGCCAGTGACGGTGTGGTACTGGTGACTACCAAACGTGGTAAAGCCGGAAAAGTGGAAGTCAACTATAATGGCTATCTGGGTATTCAATCTCTCTGGAGAAATTTCGATTTCTACTCTCCCGAAGAATATATGCAGCTTCGTCGTGAAGCAAAGGCGCATGATAAAGGAATAATTGATGCGCGTGAGATTTCTATAGCCGAAGCGTTGGAAGACGAGGTGATGCAACGGGTATGGGCCAGCGGAAAGTTTATCGACTGGGAAAAAGAAATGTTCAGAAATGCAATCTATCATAATCATGACGTCAGTGTACGTGGAGGAACAGAAAAAATCAAAGTATCGGCAGGTGCCAACTACTTTGACCAACAAGGAATGGTGGTTACCGGATCGGGGTATCAGAAGTTTTCTTTAAGACTGAATCTGGACTTTGAAATAGCCAAATGGATTAGTTTCGGTATCAATTCTTCTTATGCGATGACAAAACAAGATCGTGAGGATGGTAACTTTAATGATTTTATTACCAGTTCTCCATTGGCGGAGATATATGATGCGGATGGCAAGTATACAAAATATATCAACTCGGAAGGAAATTATAATCCTTTGTACCGTGCCGAACATTATGGACGTGAAGTAACCCGTGATAATTACCGCCTGAACTTTTTTATGGATGTGAAACCTTTCAAGGGATTCAATTATCGTCTGAATACTTCTGTTTATAATCAGACGTCTGAAGACGGTTCTTATAAAGATTCCCAATATCCGGGAGGCGGAGGAACGGCCGTTCTTGACGAATCGCGTACACAGAACTGGCTGGTTGAGAATATTGTGACCTATAAAGTGCTATCCGCAACAAGAGACACCAGTTGACATTGACCGGCGTTCAGTCTGTCGACCATAATGGTTCGAAATCTATCGGGTACTCGGTTGAGAATCTTCCGGTGGATAAAGACTGGAACTTCATTTCTCAAGGTGAGTTTACAGGCAAGCCTCGTCGTCAGTTTAATGAAAATAACTTGGTGTCTTTCATGGCTCGGGCGCAATATTCGCTTTTAGATCGTTATTTGTTGAACGTGGCTATCCGCCGTGACGGTTCCAGCCGTTTCGGAAAAGAAAATAAATGGGGAACTTTCCCGTCGGCAGCTTTTGCCTGGCGTGTCAATCAGGAGAGTTTCCTAAGAGATGTGTCGTGGATTGATAACCTGAAACTGCGTGTGAGTTATGGTATTGTAGGTAATCAGAACGGTATCGGTAATTATACTACTTTGGGACTGGCTGATAATAAAGGATATGAGTTTGGAAATGTTTTTCAAATGGGATATTTGCCGGGCAAGGAACTGTCTAATCCAAACCTGAAATGGGAACAGTCTGCAACAGCTAACTTTGGTGTTGATTTTAGTTTCTTCAATGGGCGTCTGAATGGTACGGTTGAGTATTATAATACTCATACGAAGGATTTGTTGGTGAAACGTTCCCTGAATGCGTCACTCGGATATACTACCATGCTAGATAATCTGGGAAAGACGAAATCCAGTGGTATCGATCTTTCTTTAAATGGTGACGTGGTACGTACAAAGGAGTTTACCTGGACACTCGGAACTAATTTCAGCATGTATAAGAATGAAATTGTCCGTATTGACGATACTCTCGATGAGAACGGGAAACCGGCAAGTCAGGTAGCCCAGGGGTGGATTATCGGAGAACCGATCAATGTATACTATGATTATCTGATAGATGGAATTTCAGTATGATGATTTTGATATCACTCGTGATGGTACGGGAAATCTGGTCTATACACTGAAAAACACCTATGATAGTGATAATGACGGTGTGGCCGACAGTCCGATTAATTACGGTGGCGCTATTGAACCGGGAATGGTCAAGGTGCGTGATAACAACGGGGATGGAAAGATTACAGCTGATGACAGGGTACCTATCCGTAAAGATCCGAAGTTTACACTCTCTCTTTCTTCTACATGGAACTGGAAAGGATTTGACCTGTTCATGGACTGGTATGGAGTTTCCGGCAGAAAGATTAAGAACGGTTATTTGTACGAGTATAATTCCGGTGGTTCTTTACGTGGAAAATTGAATGGGGTGAAGGTGGATTATTGGACTCCGTTCAATCCTTCGAACAAATTCCCACGTCCTTCTTATAGTGCGGACCTGCATATTTGAGTGCCATTGCCATTCAGGATGCTTCTTATATCCGTTTACGCACCTTACAACTGGGATATACTTCCCCACCCGACTATTGAAGAATACTCCGATTCATAAATTACGATTGTATGCAACTGCTACTAACTTGCTGACATTTACGGAGTTTAAATCTTATAGTCCCGAACTGACTCCAGGGTCTTATCCGGAGTCCAGACAATATGTGTTTGGTGTCAATGTTTCATTCTAAAATAAAGAATCCTTATGAAAAAGTTAATATATACAGCCTTTGTCATTTGCGGAATGTTGACCGCTTCCTGCTCGGATTTATTAAATCTGGAATCAAAAACAGACGTGACGAATAATTATCTGTTCACTACTCCCGAAGGGTTGAATACTGCCGTTACAGGATTGTATTCCCTGGCACGTGAATTACCGGGTGGAGCGGATAATAACGAATCTAATCTGTACATCGTTACCATGTGTGACTTTAATACGGATATTGCCATACTTAGAGCAGGTGTTTCTACCTCAATCGGACGTTTGAATACAAGTTTTACTCCAAGTACTGGAGATGTCAATAAGTTCTGGAAACATCACTATGGGATTATCGGAAAAGCAAATGAAATTATTGTAGCGGCAGAAGCTTGGGACTGGATGACAGCGATGTATTGCACGCATGGAGTGAAGCGAAATTCTTCAGAGGACGGAGCTATTTTGAACTTTGGAAACGCTTTGACCGCCTTTATCTGAACGTCACTCCAACCACTGTCGATAATCTGAAACGGGAGTATAAACCGGCTTCTCATGAAGAACTGATGACATTGATGACGACTGACTTGGATGATGCGATGAAAGGTCTGGACTGGTCGCTTCCTCAAAATAACGGAAATGTATTGTATGGACGGGTAACGAAAGCGACTGCCAAACATGTCCGTGCACAGGTTGCCATGTGGGAATCGGATTGGGATACAGCCATTGAGGAATGTGAAGACATCTTTAAACAGGAGGGCATTTACTCAATGGAAAAGAAGGCCGAGAATGTATTTAATAGCGCAGATTTGAAATCCCCGGAAGTGTTGTGGAGTTTCCAATATTCACAAAACTTGGTGGAGGAGGTTCCGGAACTCCGGTTGCCGGACATCGTATCTCTATTCAGACCACTACCCGAATCAATAAAATTGCAGGTTGTATCAATACGGCCGATCAGTGGATATGGTTGGGGACGTATTTATCCGAATACCTATTTATTGAGTTTGTATGACCAGGCTAAAGATACACGATACAATGAATTGTTTGTACACCGTTTCAAATACAATGATCCTACTTCTCCTAAATATGGCGAATTGATTCCCCTTGCGAAAAGTTCCAGTTATTGTGAGACGTTGCATTTCATGTCGAAAAAATACTTTGACCAGTGGACTATGGCCGATAATCCGGACCGGACAACGGGATTCAAGGATTTGATTGTCTATCGACTGGCTGAAACTTACTTAATGGCGGCAGAAGCGTATATGCGCCGTGACGGAGGAATGAGCACGGATGCTCTGCGCTGCTACAATAAAACATGGGAACGTGCCGGGAATGACAAATTTGCGGGACCTCTGACGCAAGATATTCTTTTGGATGAATATGCCCGTGAACTGAACTTCGAGGGAGTCCGTTGGCCTTTACTAAAACGTTTGGGGCTTTGGGTGAAAGGGTGAAAGCGCATTATGGCGAGACAAAAGCTGAAAATCCTTATTTAGATAAAGATTATGCGGAATGTCGTACCAGTTTTGTAGTTGGAAAGCACGAATGTTGGCCTATTCCACAGGAGCAGATTGACTTGATGGGAAAAGAGAATTTTCCACAGAATGAGAATTGGTATTAAGCGATTGATTATCTGAAAAACATGAATGAGTATGAAAAGAATAATATATCTGTTATTGATTTTAAATCTGGGGCTGCTTTCCTGTGTCGATGATGCGTCGGTACGTGTGATGCCTGAATTTAATTGTAAAGATACAAAAGTAAACCTGGCAAAAGCGGCGGGTTCTTCCGTTACATCGCTATTATATACTAATGTCGGTCAGGTTGTTGCTCAATATCAAGCGGAGTGGCTTTCTGTAGATGTAAACGCTAAAAGTGTAATATACACTGCCTTGACGCAGAATGACGGTGAGGATGCAAGGAGTACTGTCGTGAAACTGACTTGCGGTTCATATACAGTGGAAGTGACGGTTACACAGGATTCCAAAGAACCGGATCTTTCTTTGAAGGTAGGACAAAGTGTAGATGATGGTATCGGTATGATTTTCTGGGTGGATCCTTCGGACAAGATGGTAGGAAAAGCTGTATCTGTAAAACGTCAGGGAGGAAATCCTTTTGAGGCTTCTGTGATGTCTCATAATGCGCTTTCTACAGTGAATGGATATGCCAATACGGCTTTGTTTACTGCTCCTGCTGCAAATGATGCAGTGGCATACTGTCAGTCGTTGGGTGAGGGATGGTATCTGCCTGCACGTGATGAGTTATGGGAGTTGTTTGATGTTTACAACGGTATTGGACATGCTGATCCGGATTTTGCTTCGGTTGTACCTGATAAGTTGACGGAAGTTGAAAAAGCGGCACGTGCGGCATTTGATAAGATGTTGACCGATTTGCAGGGTGATGTGATAAACGAGGCTGCCGGTTCGGGCAATGGGGAAAGCTATTGGTCGAGTACGGAAAATGCAGCAGGGGATAAGCTTATTGGGTACGTTTCGGAAAGTCTGGTGCTGATGCAGGAAATAAAACAGCTACCAACCGTTTTGTGAGATGTATGCGCACAATTGGTGATTATACTTATCCTGAAGAGCCGGCAACTCTGACGGTTGCTCCCAATCCTGTGACATTGGAAGGTGCTAACGAAGCGGAAGCAAATGTTACGTTGACATCCAATAAGAGTGTGTTCAGTGTAGTGTTGGCAGATGATTCCTGGCTTTCATATACTATTTCAGGCACAACAGTTACGTTCAAGGCAAAATCAAAAAATACCACTGGTAATATTCGTACGACAATTGCTACAATAACAGCCGGTACTGGCGCAGCCGCAAAAGCAGTGGAGGTAACGGTGAATCAAAATGTAGCTGCCGAGGGAGACGCTTCCCTCGAATTGAGTACCAATGCGGTGACTATTACTCCTGATGCGGTAGCAAAATCAGAGGTAATTACAATGATTTCTGATGAGACGGAATTTGCAATAAATATCACTGATGAATCTTGGGTGAAAGCGTATGTTGATGTAACAAGTAAAACTCTTTATTTTTGGACATTATCTCCCAATCTGAATAGTTCTAGCCGGGTAACGACTGCTACGGTAATAGCCGGAAGCGGAGCGAATGCGCCTAAACAAGAGGTTACGATTACACAGAGAGGACTTTTAAGTTCCGAGTTTGCGGTGGGACAGGTAATTGCGGATAATGGATCGTTGAAAGGAGGCATTGTTTTCTGGGTAGATGCAACTAATCGTGGTAAGGCTAAGATTATGTCGTTGGACAGAGAGAATTTGGCATGGTCTACAGCAGGCTCTCCGGCTTCTACTGGTTTGACTTTATCTAATGATAACGGTTTGGCAAATACTACTGCCTTGGCAGCATTGCCGAATGCAGCGGAAATGCCTGCTCTTAAATATTGTATGGATAAAGGTTCCGGATGGTATTGGCCTGCAAGATCGGATCTGGAACAGATGTTTGAAACCTATAATGGGACTAAAGTAGCAGATGCGACGGAGGATAATCCGAATGCGATTACTGATTTTGAGAAAGCAAATCGTGCGGCATGGGATCTGATAGTTACTAATGTAGGAGGAACTGCTATGAATACGGCAGCGGCTTCTTCTACCGGAGATTCTTATTGGGCTAGTCGTGAAACGTCAAGTGGTACAAATGCATTCTATGTACGTTTTGGAAAACCGCTTGCTTGGGATAAAGCAAATGGGAAAAAGACTGGGGCAAGATATATTCGTGCAGTCCGTTCAATCTCGAAATAATGGTATTAGGTATGTATAAGGTATATAGAAAAATAATCTTAGCCTGCTTGTTATTGATTGTTGCCGGCACGGTTTGCGGTCAGCGTGTGACGCAAACGATCAACGATGGTTGGAAGTTCTCCCTCTTTGAGGGAGACGCGTCCACTGCTGACTTTGATGTGTCCGGTTGGACTGACGTTTCCATTCCTCATACTTGGAATTCAAAAGATGCAGAAGATGAAATCCCCGGTTATTTCCGGGGAAAAGGCTGGTACAGGAAAGCCGTGACAGTGGAGGAACTGATTGCAGGTCAAAGAGTTTATCTTTGTTTTGAAGGAGCCAATCAGGAGACAAATGTATTTGTGAATGGAAAGTTGGTAGGGAATCATAAAGGTGGTTATTCTGCTTTTACGTTTGATGTGACTGACTATGTTCATACCGGACGCAATTTGGTGGCAGTGAGTGTTGACAACTCTTATAATCCGGATATTGCTCCTCTTTCAGCGGATTTCACTTTCTTCGGCGGACTTTATCGGGATGTTTATCTGGTGTATACTTCGCCCGTGCAACTGTCTACCACTCATTATGCTTCCAGTGGAGTATATCTCAAAACTGTTGGGATAACAGATGCTCAAGCAGAAGTGTGTGCAAAAACATTCTTGTCCAATGCTTTGAAAAGTAATCAGGCATTGATTCTTGAAACGGAGATTTTGGATACAGACGGCAATAGAGTGGCATTTTCCGCAAAGAAAGTGAATGTGAAGGCAGGAGAGAAGAATGTAGCCTTTGAAGCGTTGATGACTATTGCGCAACCCAAACGGTGGGATGTTGATTCTCCTTATTTATATAAGGTGTATAGCCGTTTGAAGAATAAAAAGGGAGAAGTTCTCGACTGCGTTGTTAATCCGCTGGGAATTCGTGAATATCATTTTGATGCGGAGAAGGTTTTTCCTGAACGGGAAGATCGGAAATTGATTGGTACCAGCCGGCATCAGGATTACAAAGGAATGGGGAATGCCTTGCGGGATGAAATGCATATCCGGGATATACAGTTGAGTAAGGATATGGGAAGTAATTTCCTGCGAGTGGCTCATTATCCGCAAGATCCGGTTGTGATGCAGATGTGTGATAAGTTGGGGCTGTTGACTTCGGTTGAAATTCCGATTGTAAATGCTATTACTCAAAGTAAGGCGTTTATGGACAACTGTGTGGAGCAGGCTACGGAAATGGTTTGTCAGAACTATAATTATCCGTCTGTCATCATTTGGGCTTACATGAATGAAGTGCTTTTGCGTCCTCCCTTTAATCCTGACAACAAGAAAGAACGGGCGGAATATATGAAGTTTCTTCATCAAATAGCTTCGGCTGTTGAGGCGCAGATCAGAAGTCTGGACTCGGAACGCTATACCATGTTGCCTTGTCATTCTGCTTCCCAAATCTATCAGGAAGCAGGGATCACTGAATTGCCGATGTTATTGGGATTTAATCTTTATAATGGATGGTATGGTGGTAATTTGGGCGGATTTGAAGAGAAACTGGAAGAACTTCACAAGGAGTTTCCTTATAAACCGTTGCTTATTACCGAATATGGGGCGGATGTAGATACTCGTATTCATTCTTTTTCGCCTGTGCGGTTTGATTTTAGTTGTGAGTTTGGCTCTGTCTATCATGAACATTATTTGCCTGAAATTCTAAAGAGGGATTATATCGTGGGGGCTATGGTCTGGAATTTGAATGATTTTTATTCCGAAGCCAGAAGAAATGCCATGCCTCATGTGAACAATAAAGGGTTGGTAAGTACGGATAGAGAACGTAAGGACGGATATTTTCTTTATCAGGCTTATCTGAAAGAGTCACCTGTTCTGCATATTGCTTCTAAATCTTGGAAGAATAGGGCAGGAGCCAGTCGGGATGGAAAGAGTTGTACGCAACCGCTGAAAGTTTATACTAACGCGGATAAGGTGGAGGTCTTTTTGAATGGAAAAAGTTTGGGAGTATATCCGGTAGCAGATAAGGTGGTTTCCGTGGACATTCCTTTTGTAAACGGAAAGAATGTGGTGGATGCTGTGATTGAAAAGGAGGGACGTGAATATCGTGACCAGTATGTCTGTGATTTTAAATGTGTCAATGTGAAGAATGGCTTTACGGAAATCAATGTACTACTGGGTGCTCGACGCTATTTTGAGGACCGGATAGCAGAGATGTGCTGGATACCCGAACAGGCTTATGCAGAAGGTTCATGGGGATATATTGGTGGGGAAGTGGCTCCGAACAAAACTCGTTATGGCTCTTTGCTGCCAGCGATACAGATATACTGGGGACGGATCAGGATCCTGTCTTCCAGACACAGCGAGTAGGTATTGAAGCTTTTAAGGCAGATGTACCGGATGGTGTTTATGCTGTATATTTATATTGGACAGAACTTACTTCTGAAAATAAAAGAGAGGCTTTGGTGTATAATTTAGGAAATGATGTGGTGAGGGAGGACTATATTAACCGGGTATTTTCTGTGGATATAAATGGAGTATCTGTTGCCAAACAACTGAATATTGCAGAAGAATACGGTTCCGAACGTGCGGTTATTAAGAAATATATTGTTCCGGTTTCACAAGGAAAGGGGCTTGTCGTTCGTTTTGGAGCGGTGGAGTCTGTGCCCATTTTAAATGCAATACGAATCGTAAAAGAATATTAGATGATGAAAAATAGTATAGTTATATTGTTTTTACTGCTGTTATCCCAGTTTGGTTATGCCAGGGACGTACATTTAAGGTCACTGCCCGTCCGTGGGTGAAAGGACAGAAAAATCTGCCTTGGAAAGAGTATGATACCCGTACTATTGCTCAATTGGATGGGTTCAAACCTACTGGTAAGTACGTGTGAATAAGTATGGGAGTGATTTGGATGCTCCCAGGTATCGGGCTACAGGATTTTTCAGGGTAGAACGTATTGGAGATCGATGGTGGATGATTGATCCCGATGGGTATCGGCATTTGCAGAAAGTGGTGGTAGGAGTACGTTTAGGTACTTCCGAACGCAATAAACAAGCAATGCTGGACAAATTCGGTACGGAGGAAAATGGATCGAAGGAACGGCACGGATGATTCATTCGCTGGGCTTTTCCGGGACCGGCTCCTGGAGTAATGAAGAAGCTATTGCCTCTTACAATGCCTCTCATAAGGAGGTACTGACTCGCTCAATCATTCTGAACCTGATGAGTGGATATGGGAAGAAACGAGGAGGAACTTATCAGTTACCTGGTAATACGGGATATCCTAATCAGTGTATTTTCGTTTTTGACCCGGAGTTCGAAACCTATTGCGATGAGATGGCACAAAAACTGGTCACAAATAAAACGGATAAAAATATCATCGGCTATTTTTCGGATAATGAACTGCCGTTCGGGCCGAAGAATCTGGAGGGGTATCTGACTTTGAAGAATCCCAATGATCCGGGAAGATTGTATGCAGAATCCTGGTTGAAACAGCAGGGTATTACTTTGCAACAAATTACGGACGAACATCGGGAAGAGTTTGCGGGGGTAGTAGCGGAACGATACTACAAAGTGGTGTCGGAAGCGATTCGGAAGTATGATCCCAATCACCTTTATTAGGTAGTCGTCTACATGGAAAACCTAAGTTTGTCCGCCAGATTGTGGAAGCGGCAGGCAGGTATTGTGATGTCGTTGCTATTAACTACTATGGTGCATGGACACCGAGTGAGAAGACCATGAAGCATTGGGGCGAATGGGCTCAAAAACCTTTCATCATCACGGAATTTTATACGAAAGGAATGGATTCCGGGCTGGCAAACACAACAGGGGCAGGTTTTACCGTTCAAACCCAGCAGGAACGTGGATATGCCTACCAGCATTTTGTTTTAGGATTATTGGAAAGTGGGAATTGTGTCGGATGGCATTGGTTCCGTTATCAGGATAATGATCCGACGGCAAAAGGGGTAGATCCTTCGAATCTGGACTCTAACAAAGGGCTGGTAGATAATGAATACAATCTTTATAAACCGTTGGCCGATGCTATGAAAGAATTGAATATCAACGCTTATCGTTTGGCTGACTGGTTCGACCAACAATCAACTAATAATAAATAAAATACATACCATGAAAAAACTATTTATATTGGGAACTTTTCTGTTTATAAGTTCTATTCCTATGGTGTCTTGTACGGATGATGATGATAAAGATCCTAATTTTATGCCTCCTGACATAGTGATGGGAGGGGGAGATGTAGAGTCGGAATATCCGGAGGATTTGCCTGCTCCCGGAGCTTCTGTGATGTATACTCCGTCATTAAATGCCAATATGTATCGCCCTATCAGTGTTAAGTATTCCAGTGCTTATCCGCCTATATCCAGTTGGAAAACAGAGAATACACGTATTATTGCATATATGGACGGGTATAAACCGGCTATTAAAACGTTGAAAGCGTATCAGGAGTCGGTTAATAAATACGGAAGTTCGACTACGCTTCCGAAACAGGCGGCTACGGGAAGATTTTATACGAAGAAAATAGACGGACGTTGGTGGTTGGTTGATCCGGAAGGTTGTCTGCATCTGGAACGTAGTGCGACTTCTTTGCGTAAGGGAACTTCCAGTCGTAATAAAACGGCCTGGAATAGCAGGTTTGGAACTGACGAAAAATGGTTGTCTACTACTCAACGTGAATTGAGTGAGATCGGCTTTCACGGTACAGGTGCTTTCTGCACAGGAACTTATTCACTGATTCAGACTCATAATGCTTCCAATCCGAGCAGTCCGTTAACTTTGGCGCCTTCATTTGCTTTTTTAAGCCAGTTCAAGAGTGCGAAGTCTTATAATTATCCCGGAGGAAGCGATGATAACGCGGCAGGTCTTGTGTTTTATAATGGATGGACTGAATGGTGTGAATCATATTTGGCAGGTAGTGCTTTCGCAGATTATTTGCGGGATCCTAATGTGTTAGGTTTCTTTTCTGATAATGAGATAAACTTCTCTTCAAACAGTTCCCGGATTTTAGATCGTTTTCTGGCTATCAGTAACTCAAGTGATCCGGCTTATGTTGCGGCGAAAGCTTTTATGGATTCTAAAGGTACGCAAAGTGTGACGGATGACTTGAATAATGAGTTTGCCGGGATTGTAGCAGAGAAATATTATAAAGCAGTGAAAGAGGCAGTGAAGAAAGTAGATGATAAGTTGCTTTATCTGGGAACTAGATTACATGGAACTCCTAAATATATGGAAGGAGTAGTGAGAGCTGCCGGAAAATATTGTGATGTTATTTCTATCAACTATTATAGCCGTTGGAGTCCTGAACTGACAACAGCGATTGCTGATTGGGCTATTGGGCGGACAAACCGTTTCTTGTAAGTGAGTTTTATACGAAAGGGGTGGAGGACTCTGATCTGAATAACCAGTCGGGAGCCGGATATTCTGTTCCTACACAAAACGAGAGAGCTTATGCTTATCAGCATTTTACATTAGGATTGCTTGAAGCTAAGAATTGTGTTGGCTGGCATTGGTTCAAATACCAGGATGATGATGGTACGGACAATTCGTCGAAACCTGCTAATAAAGGTCTTTATGATAATTCTTATCAACTCTTTCCTTATTTATCTTTCTTTGCCCGCGAATTGAATTTTAATGCGTATGATTTGATTCAGTATTTTGATAAATAGGTGTTTGTTTCTATATAATATTTGAGAGGAAAAACAAAGTGCGAATTTTACAGGATTAGTTTTGGTTAAAGCTATCCTGCTAAATTCGCACTTCTTATTTCTAAATGAATAATCAATGTCTTATCAGAGTAGAGTATCATCTGATAGACAAATGAATATCGGTAGTGAAATATTAGTTATGTACTAATGTACCTATCTCTTCTCCACTGATAACCTTCTTTAAGTTGCCTACTGTGTCCATATCAAATACGACGATTGGCAGATTGTTTTCTTTACACATACAAGTCGCTGTCAAATCCATGACTTTCAGACCACGTTTCAGTACTTCATCGTATGTAATATCGTCGAATTTGGTAGCGGTAGGATCTTTTTCGGGGTCAGCTGTGTAAATACCATCTACACGAGTACCTTTCAGCATGACGTCTGCTTCGATTTCTATGCCTCTAAGTGAAGAACCGGTGTCAGTAGTAAAGAAAGGATTTCCCGTTCCAGCGGACATAATGACTACTTCACCGTTCTCCATACATTCGATAGCTTTCCATTTACTGTAGAATTCACCGATAGGTTCCATCCGGACTGCTGTCAACACACGTGCCTTTACACCGGTAGCCACAAGAGCAGAACTTAGAGCGAGACTGTTGATTACGGTAGCCAACATTCCCATTTGGTCTCCTTTCACACGATCAAAACCTTTATTGGCTCCGCTTAGTCCGCGAAATATATTGCCTCCTCCGATAACGATACCAATCTGTACCCCTTGCTGGTGGATTTCTTTGATTTGTTCAGCATATTCTGCCAGTCTTTTTTCATCAATGCCATATTGCTTTTCGCCCATTAAGCTCTCTCCACTAAGCTTTAGTAAGATTCTTTTATACTTTGCCATACCTTTTGCTTTTTATTGTTTGCCGCAAATATAGAGATAATTTATCGGATAGCCTCACCGGGATACGATTACTTTTTTCATTATTTGTCTTCCCAAAAGGGTTTGTACAATTCCCCGCAATGAAAGATAAACGAGAAAAGCCAGCCACAGGGCATGATTTCCTAAAAGGGGATGGAAAGCGTAATAGACTCCAAAGAAGCTGGCAGAGGCAACTAACATGGAGTAAAGCATCTGCCGGGTAGCAGTGGCACCGATAAAAATGCCATCCCATAAGAAAGCGGAGAAACCGGCTAACGGAATAATGAGTGCCCAGTAAAAATAAGTGTCTGAAGCGCTGATTACTGAAGTGTCATTGGTTAGTAATCCCAGGAATTCTTTTCCGCCAGCTGCATAGAGAATTGTGAATACCAGTGAAAGACCGAATCCCCAATAGAAAAGGTGATGTACTGTGTTACGTAAGCCTGTTTGGTTTTTGGCACCAATGTAACGGCCGGTCAGTGCTTCACCGGCATAAGCAAATCCGTCCATAATGTACGAAAACAAAGTAAATAATTGCATGAGCAAGGTGTTCACGGCTAATACGATTTCTCCTTGGGCGGCCCCTGCAGAAGTAAAAAACATAGTGACTATAACAAGGCAGAGGTACGGAAGAATATGTCCCGGTTGACTTGAAAGAAACGGTACATGGCTTGTTTCTGTATGATTTCTTTCCATACGATTCGTTTTTTAAGCACACTATAGTAACGCATGTATAACAAAATAGCCATGAAGAAACCTGCATATTGGGCAATTAAAGTCCCTGTTGCCACTCCTGCCACTTTCATGTCCAATAAGTAGACAAAACATAGACTGGCTACAATGTTGACAATATTTTGAGTAATAGCGATATACATGGGAAAACGTGAATTCTGCATCCCGATAAACCAGCCGGCGAATCCATAAAGTCCTAATGTGGCTGGGGCTCCCCAGATACAGATATAAAAATAGGTTGTTGCCAATTGCTTAACCTCCGGTGTGGTTTGTATCAGTGTAAATGCCAGTTTCAGAATAGGGTATTGGAGTATCAACAGGCAAAGTGCTATAAATAATCCTACTCCAACAGAACGTAGCAGTAACCGGGTGATTTCGTTTAAATCATGTTGACCGTACGCTTGTGAAGTCATTCCGCTTGTTCCCATGCGTAGGAATCCAAAAATCCAGTAGATAATGTTGAATAACATTCCCCCTACTGCAATGGCTCCAATGTACGCCGGAGAACCGAGATGTCCTACGATCGTGACATCGATAAGTCCCAGTAGCGGAACGGTAATATTCGATATAATCGATGGGATGGCTATCTGTAATATTCGTCTGTTTACGGAGGATTTTTTTTTATCTGTCATTGTATAAAAACACTTTTATCAATTTGATTGTTCTTTTCGCGAACAAAGGTACATTTTTTA
>ENA-OQJH01000490-OQJH01000490.1-human-gut-metagenome-genome-assembly--contig:-NODE-490-length-21396-cov-2.110536_pt1 | contig 21396 bp, 17 predicted proteins | sample MGYA00242597_ERZ504763 | MGnify/ENA primary metagenome ERZ504763 (study PRJEB26092, sample SAMD00036359) | human gut metagenome | host: Homo sapiens | study: EMG produced TPA metagenomics assembly of...
CTACAGTAGCAAAGAAACCAACCATGCTGAATGATGAACAGTACATTATGCTGATGAAAGAGTTTGCCGACAATGATGATATGCCGCTTGCCGGTGGTGTACCTACTGCTCCAACAGGTTATAATACAGACTGGTTTAATGAAATATTGAATACAGCTCCTGTTACTGAGCATAACATTACTGCTAACTTTGGCAGTGATAAGGGTTCAAGCTTGCTTTCATTGAATTATCTAGACCAGAATGGTATTATCGGTGAAGATGCGTCATTTTACAAACGATTCAGCACAAGGCTGAACAGTTCCTATTCTATAAATGATTTCTTAAGTGTAGGTGCAAACGTCAACTATGCATATATAGAGAATAGTGGAGTGGCAACCGGTATCAATGGTTATAATCCGATATCATACGCCTATAATATTGATCCTACTACTCCGGTTTATGATGAGAATAGCAACGATACTTTCGGATATGGAGTCTCTCCTGTACCTTATAGCCGTATGTGGAACCCTATTGCATTTATGGATGAGGCACCTAAGAATAAAAATATTACCCAGCAATTTTTTGGTAATGTTTATGCTGAGATCACTTTTATTAAAGACCTTGTTTTCCGCACAGATTTTGGTATTAATCATCGGAATTTCCGTGGAAGAATGTTTGCACCAAAGTTTTTTCATTCTGCAGAATGTAAAGAAGATAATTCTAGGGTAGAACAAGTACAAATGCTAATAGTAGTTGGCAGTGGGAGAATACATTGCGATATAAAAAATCTTTTGGTGAACATTCTACATCTGTCCTGTTAGGTACTTCTGCATCAAGAGATGTTTATGAGTTTATGACCGGAACACGAAATAAATATCCAAATGAAGCAATGACCAATGAGAATTACTGGTATCTTAATGCTGGTGATGTTATGACATCAGCTAATAGTGGCGGTGCTAATCCTAGACATAGTATGTTCTCATATTTTGCTCGTCTAAGCTATAATTATGCTGAAAAATATATGGCGGAAGTTGTGGTCAGACGCGATGGGTCTTCAAATTTCGGTCCCAATAACAGATATGCTACTTTCCCGGGCGTTTCATTAGGTTGGAATGTTTCAAATGAGAAATTCTGGAAAATTAAGAACTTTGATGTCTTCAAACTTAGATTCTCTTGGGGACAGAACGGAAATGAGCGAATTTCTCCATTCTCCTATACTTCTATTATTGGCAATAATTATAATTACACGTTTGGTAATGCCATCACTGTGGGATCTGCTCCTAATAACCTTGTTATTCCAGACGTGAAATGGGAAACTTCTGAACAATTTAATGTTGGTGCCGATATGACATTCTATAATGGTATGATTAGAGCAAGTTTCGACTGGTTTAAAAAAAGTACTAAGGATTTGTTGTTCCAGCCAACAGTTGAAGCCATTAGAGGTAATAATGCAGCTTTTAGAAACCTTGGTAATATAACAAACCAGGGTGTGGAAATGCAGATGACATTTAATAAAAATTGGAACGAAATCAACTTCTCTATTTCCGCAAATGCCTCATATCTTAAAAATGAGGTTGTAAAGATAGGAAATGCAAATGGATATACTGATGGTGGTAGCTGGAGAACATCTGTTAATGTAACGCGTATGGAGGAAGGTCATGCTATGGGTTATTTCCGCCTTTATAAGAACTTAGGAATATTCCAAAATGAAGAGCAGATACAGAACTATAAATCAAAAGACGGTAAAGTGATACAACCTGATGCCGTTCCGGGTGACTTTATATGGCAAGATACAAATAACGATGGCAGATTACAGATGAAGATAGAACCGATTGTGGCAATCCTTGGCCAAAATGGACATTCGGTTTGAATTTAGGTGCCGACTGGAGAGGTATTGATATGACAATCTTCTTAACAGGAAAAGCTGGATATAAGTCTTCTCTGATATTTACCGACAGGAAGCATACGGACGCAGCAACCTTCCATCATTCTATCTTGACAGATGGCGGAAAGAAGGTGATGATAATGGAGTGCCTCGTCTTTCATCCAAAGATCCTAATGGAAACTTTGGCAAACCATCCGATTTTTATCTTTATGATGGTTCGCATTTAAAGATTTCTTCACTTGAGGTAGGCTATTCATTCCCAACTAAATTAATAAACAAGTTGATGCTGAATAAAGCAAGAATTTATGCAGCAATTGATAATCTTGCCACTTTCACCAGCTATCCGTTTATGGATCCTGAAGTAGGAAATATGGCAGGTGGCAATATTCTTAGCACAGGTATTGACTATGGTACTTACCTCAGGCCCGTACATTCAGATTTGGTTTAAGTCTTAATTTCTAAAATTGAAAATTATGAAGTCGAAAATACATAATAATATTCTTGTCCTCATGTTTGCTGCTATTGCATCATCATCTTGCAGCGACAGTTTCCTGGATACAGCTCCTATAATGTCCGAAACAGAAGTTCTTTTATAGGACCGATGAACAGATGTTCAAAGCGCTTACTGCTTGTTATGATCCGTTAGCTCACATAGGTGGTGCTTCGGGTAATGCACTTGCTTCCATTGTACCTATGGGTGAAATCCGTTCGGATAATGCTCGTACTGGTGGTGGCTCTGATCAGGATCAGCCTTACATGCAGGCTATAGAGGATTATTCAAATACGAGTGTCAATTCTATTTCCGATAATTTGTGGAAAACTCGTTACCGTGGTATATATAGATGTAATCTTGTAATAAATTCAGAGTATGACAGTCCGGAAGCTAAAGTTTATAAAGCTGAAGCTAAGTTCTTACGTGCTTGGTATCATTTTGAATTGTTGAGATATTATGGTCCATGCTTTATCAGTCTTGAGACTCTTTATCCTGAAGGATTCAAGTTTACGAGAGATACTCGCGAAAATGTAAATAAAGCAATAGAGAAAGATCTTCTTGAAGCTATCCCTTCTCTAAAGGATAATTTCCCGGACACAATGAAAGGACGTATTACCAAGACTGCGGCTCAAGCCCTGTTGGCCAAGGTCTATCTTTATTGGGCTGACTGGAGCAACGATGATGCTAAGATTTTTGACAAAGCGAAACCTTTATTGGAGGATGTAATTTCAAGTGGTAATTATACTCTGACGGATGATTATTCTAAATTGTTTGCGGCTCATCAGGAGAATAACGAGGAATCTATATTTGAAATACAGACCTCTACCAAATCTGGTAATACAAACTGGGGTAATATTGATGCAGGCGAAGGTGCTATGTGGGTGACTTTCTGCGGACCGAGACAGTTGAAAAATAGTCCTGATTATGATAATGGATATGGCTTTTGTCTGCCTACTAAGGAATTGTATGATTATTTCCTTCCGGATGACCATGTGCGTCGTGATGCGGCGATATTTACTTACGATGAACTTGTAACCAAACCTAATGCCAATATTCAGGATGAATCAAAAAAAGTTGTTTGGGAGACAGGCTCTTACGGGCCTGATTTCCAGGGATATGCCCAGAAGAAATATCCTCCTTTCAAAAATTACGATATGATAGGAAACCCCAATCTAAACAAGCCTGGAAACGTAAGGGTCATCAGATATGGTGAAGTGTATCTGATGCTTGCCGAAGCATATCTCAGAGGTACTAATCCTGATGAAGCAAAAGCGAAGTATTACATAAATGAACTCAGAAAGAAGCATGTTCATGCAGACGACGGAAGTTATATTGATGTTGACAAGCTAATGCAGATGTATCCTGACAGATTTAAAAGCGTAATTGATGTTCTATGGTATGAGCGTCGTTGTGAACTGGCATGCGAGGGTGACAGATGGTTTGACCTCGTCCGCTCAGGACGTGCCGAGGAGGTCATGATGCCTATTCTTAGAAGAGATTATGGTATCTCTGCATGGAGCAAGAAGTTCAATTATCTTCCTATCGGCTCTATTGAAATAAGCAATTCGGGAAACTCGCTTACAGAGTATCCGGATGAAGTAAATGAGTGATAGGGCAGATTAAAATCTTTATCTTCTTGTTAAAAAGGCAGACTTTATCATCAGCATACTGATAATGAAGACTGCCTTTTATAATTTCAGATTATGTTATTTCTTATTTCTTGTACCACACCCTTACATAATCTATCAGATATTCAGAATCCATATTGTTGTCGTCCGGCAAGGCTCCGAACCATTTGTTCGATTCGTTGTTAAGATTGATGCGTAATGGCTGGTGCCAGTACTTGTTCTCTATTTCTCTGTACAGTACTCCGTCTATATATAGTCGGATATATTCCTTGCTCCAGTCAAGTCCCCATACGTGAAAGTCTTTCTGCAATTCGAATGGTATATAGTATTTGGCAGGGAAGTTGATATGTTTCTTTATATCACCCTTATCTGCTGGAGCTTTAAATACATGCACGTTCGAGTTCAGGTCATGTCTGTTGGCAGGATTGCCGGGGCAGTTCTCGCAAATGTCTATTTCAGTCCACCAGTTTCTTTCATTGTTCGACATCCAGAAACCGAAACCCATGGCGAGTCGTTTGGTCTCAGTCTTGCTTCGAAATATCCGTAAAGGAAAAGTTCTTTGCTTACCAGGAAACCGGCAGTGTGAGTATATCCTTCGGGCAGTGATCCTGCTTCCGGCTTGTAAGTTCTCATCACGCAACAGCCGTCTTCAAATGTAGTATTCTCCTTTGCAAAGAAAGTAGGTTGTCTTCCTTTCCATTTAGGGTTGTTCGGGAACATCTTTCCTCATTCAGCTTCTTTCCTTTGAACTCGTCAGAGGCCTTTTTGTTTAGAACCCATCCGCCTTCGTTCTTCTGGTCGGAAAGAGGGTACTTGTTGTTAAGTCTTTTCGGAGCATTGCTGAAATCAATGCTGTCCTTGTAGAACTTTTTCGGAATTGTAAGTTCTGTGGTTTCATTACCTGTTTTTGTACTGACTTGAGCATTTAGGTCTGCTACAGTTGTACACGATACTGCTGCGAGTAAGTAAATCAAATAGTTTTTCATAAATTTGTTTTACAGTTTGTTATATTGGCAAATTTACTCTATATATATTTTATTCTTAGGGTGAAATTGTTGTGTAATAATAGGCTAAACCTTTTTTGTTGAAATATATATTTACTTGTAATTCGATATTGGCAGTTTATTATCATATATGAGAGGGGGTAAATTTGTTCAATAATAGGTGGTAAATATTTTACCCCTTACTATAGTAATTAAATTATTGATTGTAAATCGAACTCAAGTGTATCTTTGCTTACAGAAAAAATTAATGTCATTATTTAATGTAATAAAATTATTATGAATAAGAAATCCATGAAAACAGCTTTAGGAGTGGCGGCATTAAGCCTGTTGCGTCGTGCAGTTCTACATACGCTCCTAATGTAGATTCTACTGTATCTTTAAAAGGTACAGATGTGTTTAAAGCGGACTCTGCTTCTATTGCGCAAAATTACACTATTCCTGAGTGGTTCAAGGATGCCAAGTTCGGTATCTTTATTCACTGGGGCGTTTATTCGGTTCCTGCATACGGAAGCGAATGGTATTCCCGCTGGATGTACAAGGAAGGTCATCCTATTAATAAGTATCACGTACAGACTTACGGTCCTTTGACCAAATTCGGATATAAGGATTTCATCCCTATGTTCAAAGCCGAAATTTCAATGCCGACGAGTGGCTGGCAGTGTAAAATCATCTGGAGCACAATACATTGTTCCGGTGGCCGAGCATCACGACGGATTTGCCATGTACAGCAGTACTTTCAATAAGTGGAATGCTGTGGATATGGGACCGAAAAGGGATATAATCGGCGAATTGAAGGAAGCTACCAAGAAAGCCGGTCTGCGTTTCGGACTTTCTTCTCACAGATGCGAGAATGCATGGTTCTATGAATATGGAATGGAAACTCCTTCTGATGTTCAGGACACTACAATCACTCTGTATGGACGAAGATGCATGAGCCCGAAGGTCAGGGTATGACACCTTATTGTGGTAAGTATGAAGGCTCGAACGAACGTTCACGCCGTCAGTTCCTTATGCATACATACGAGCTTATCGACAAATATCAGCCTGAATTGATATGGTTCGACTGGACTGTGGGAAAATATCCGTTCCAGCCTACTTTCTATAAATTCATGGCTTATTATTACAATTCGGCTCTTGATTGGAATAAAGAAGTTGTGGTTAACACTAAATTCGGATATGGCGACAATATCCAGGTGTTCGATATAGAAAGAGGTAAGAGCGACAGAATCCGTGAATATCCATGGCAGACTGATACTTCTGTAGGCAAGAAATCGTGGAGCTATTGTGTGGGCGAGGAAAACAAGAGTCCTGACCATATCATCGACGACTTTGTTGATATTGTCAGCAAGAACGGTAACTTATTGCTGAATATAGGTCCTAAGGCCGACGGTACTATTACAGACGAACAGAAGAACGTACTTGCGAGATAGGTAAATGGTTGAAGACTAACGGTGAGGCTATTTATGGCTCACGACCATGGGTGATTGCTTCCGAAGGACATAACGCAGGCACCGCAGGTTATATGACAGACAATACAAAAACTGAATATACAGCGGACGACATTCGCTTTACTACATGCGACAATAACCTCTATGCCGTGTCTCTGGCTTGGACAGGATGGTAGTGTACTATCAAGTCATTGGCTACTAAGTATTGCCGGGAACGTAGAAATTGAGTCGGTTGAAATGCTTGGAAGCTCAGAGAAGATTGACTATAAGATGACTGACGAGGGTCTTGTAGTAAACTTCCCTAAGAACAAACCTACTGAATATGCACATGTGTTCAAGATTAAGCTTAAAGGGGTGGTGGTTTCCAAACCGCTATACGATAAGGTTGATAACGGATGCCTTATCACTGTACGTGTGGCAAACCATAATGCAGAGGATGCAAATGTCACTCTTAAAAGTGTAGTCGACGGTAATGAGGTTTCAACTCAGGTAGCTGTCAAGCTAAATCAGAACAATGGGTTAAAATGCAGAATAAGGACGTAAAATCATTCGATGATATGTCTTGCAAGTTCTATTTCAATGATAATCTGACTTATGAAAACGAATTTAAAAAATAATATAATGAAGGGAATGGCTGTTATGCCATTCCTGTCTGTATGTGTTGGTGTCGCAGCACAGCAGAAACAGATGAATGTCATCTACATCATGTCGGACGACCATACTTCGCAGGCTATCGGCGCATACGGAAGTCGTCTTGCAGTACTGAACCCTACTCCTACAATTGATGAACTGGCAAGGGACGGTATGCTCTTCGAGAACTGTTTCTGTACAAACTCCATCAGTACCCCAAGCCGTGCATGTATCATGACCGGACAGTATTCCCATCGTAACAAGGTGCTCACTTTGGATGAAGTGCTTCAGCCGGACCAGGAATATCTGGTTGATGAGTTCCATAATATGGGATATCAGACTGCATGATCGGTAAATGGCATTTGGGATGCGAACCGTCGCACTTCGACTATTATTCTGTATTCAACGGTCATGGCGGACAGGGCGAATACTTCGACCCTACTTTCCTTACAAGTGACGTAACTGACAAGAAATGGCCTAATAACCAGATAAAGAAAATGGGTTACTCCTCGGATATCGTGACCAACCTTGCTATTGACTGGTTGAAGAACAGACGCGACAAGTCCAAACCTTTCTTCATGATGCATCATTACAAGGCACCGCACGATATGTTCGAGTACGCACCGCGCTATGAATATTATCTTGACGATGTGGAAGTGCCTGTTCCATTGTCATTGTTCGATACAGACAAATGGGGCTCCGAAGGCACAAGAGGCAAGAACGATTCACTTCGTCACTTCATCGGAACTTCTGTCTCAAGCCGTCATGAAATCCGCAATTATGTAATGGAATATAAGTGCAATACAGGTGATGAAATGGAGAATACATACCTTGCCTACCAGCATTACCTGAAATCGTATCTGCGTTGCGTAAAGGGTGTGGATGACAACCTGAAACGTCTTTTCGACTATCTCAAGAAGGAAGGACTCTGGGAAAATACCATTATCGTATATACAGGCGACCAGGGTATGATGCTTGGCGAACACGACCTGCAGGACAAGAGATGGATGTATGAAGAATCTCAGAGAATGCCTTTCATAGTCCGCGACCCGAGATGTCCTTACAAGGGAGCCAAGTCGGACCTGATGATTAACAACATTGATTTTGCTCCAACTCTTATAGAGATGGTCGGTGGCAAAGAACCTTCATACATGGATGGAAGAGCTTTGCCTCTGTGTTCGAAGGCAAAAAGCCAGAAAACTGGAAGGATGCTGTTTACTACAGATACTGGATGCACATGATTCATCACGACGTTCCGGCACACATAGGTATCCGCACGGAAAACTATAAGCTGATACTTTTCTATGGCCGTCATTACGACGACAAACGTTACGGACAGAAATCAATGTCATGGTTGAAGAACAGCCACAAGATTGTTCCTACTCTGGTTTCTTTCGAACTCTACGATGTGAAGAACGACCCTTACGAAATGGTAAACCTGGCTGATAATCCTAAATAGCCAAAGTTCTTAAGGACATGAAAAAGAAACTGCGTGAGTTGAGAAAACAGGTGGGCGATACAGATGAGGCTTATCCTGAACTCAAGAAAGTGATTGATAAGGCTTTAAGATAGTAAGTTGACTGACTGATAATATTTATGGACAATAATTTTGTTTTTGGTTATAATATTCCGACGAAGATTCTCTTCGGATGTGGCGAACTTAAACGTCTTTCAACAGAGACATTGCCCGGCAAAAAGGCTTTGATAGTCATTTCATCCGGAACATCAATGCGTAAATATGGTTATCTGGATAAGGTGATTGGTCTGCTGAAAGAAAATAATGTTGATGCCGTGGTGTACGACAAGATATTGCCTAACCCAATAAAAGACCATGTAATGAAGGTGCGGCAATCTGTCGTGAGGAAAATTGCGATATGATTATAGGTTTGGGAGGCGGAAGTTCGATAGATACAGCCAAATCCATTGCAATCATGGCATGTAATGATGGCGATTATTGGGAATATGTTGAAGGAGGTATCGGCAAGGGGCTTCCTTACAGCAAAGCATTGCCCATCATAGCCATTCCTACAACAGCCGGAACCGGAACCGAGGCTGACCCATGGACTGTCATAACCAATCTGGAAACAAACGAAAAGATAGGTATCGGCTCCACTTTAACTTTCCCATGTCTGTCGATAATCGACCCGGAACTGATGGTTTCAGTTCCGCCACATCTGACTGCCTATCAGGGATTCGACGCATTCTTTCATGCAGCCGAAGCTATATTGCCAATTGTGCAACCCCAATAAGTGATATTTTCGCTCTTGAGGCCATCAGACTGCTGTATAAATATTTACCTGTTGCGGTGAAGGATGGAAATAACCTGAAAGCGAGGGCAAAGGTGGCTTGGGCAAGTACGCTGGCGGGAATGGTTGAATCCACATCCAGTTGTACTTCCGAACATTCTCTCGAGCACGCTCTCAGCGCATACTATCCCGCTCTTCCTCATGGTGCTGGCCTGATAGCTATAAGCGAGGCCTATTTCTCTACTTTTATTTATGACAGGACAAAGAGATATATGCGCATGGCAGATGTTATGACCGGACGCAAGAACCTTAATCCCGAACATTTTATAGATGCTTTGGTGAGAATGCAGAAGGAATGCAATGTCCGCGATTTGAAGCTTAGCGACTGGGGAATAGTAAAGGAAGATTTCCCTAAGATGATTGATAATGCGCGAACTGCCATGGGTGCATTGTTCAGTCTGGACCCTCATGAACTGTCGGATACCGAAATACTCGACATATATATAAAGTCATACAGATAAGTCTTTTTAAGAACAATCCCAATACAGTCTGTTACTGTAATTTCTTTCGGGCATCGTATCTATTATTGAGTGTAATGGTACGATGCTTTTTTGTTTTATACTATGAAATGAAGTTAAAGATTTATTTTTTTCTTGATTGATTTTGATACGCATTCTAAAGTGGAAAATATCTATAATTATCTATTAACTACTGTAAATACTTGATGTTTTAGATAAATCAATAACTTTGTAATCTTGATGAAATATAAAGAATACATAGTTATATGTTTAGATTAATCTTAAGTTTAATATCAGTTCTGATTATAGTTTGCAAATCCTTTGCATCCAATGAGTTTGTCACAAGAAAGTACACTACTCTTGATGGACTTTCCCAAAATGATGTGCAATGTATTTATCAAGACTCTAAAGGCTTTATATGGTTGGCCACGAACGACGGACTGAACAGGTTTGACGGATATGAATTTAAGGTTTACGGATATCAGTCAAACGGTTTTAACAGTAATCTGATAGTATGTATTGACGAAGATTCACATGGAAATCTGTGGATAGGTACAGCCGATAGAGGAGTGTTCCTGTTCAATTCTGTAAAGAACGAATTCGTTTCATTAAATCTTGGTCACAGCGGTATTGATAAAAATTTCACTTGCGATAAGATTCTTGTCGACTCTAAAGACAGAGTCTGGTTTCATTCCTCTGATGAGAGTATATACCTTGTAAATTATGATTTTCAAAATGGCAAAATAAATACTGTCTTAAGATCAACATTAAAATTACCATACATTTCCGACATCATAGAAATAGATAATACGATAATGCTCTCCTCCGAAGACGGCCTGTACGAATGTAACGTCGATGGAGATGAATTACTGCTTAACAAACTATTGGGATGCCTCATAGCTTCAGCCATAGTCATCTCATCTTCTCAAATATTGTACTCAAATCTGGAAAATCATCAATTATGTTTATACGACAAGCATACCTGCAAGGTAAGTACCTGTTGGAAAACTGCGATATACGAAAAATGGTATATAAAAACAAAAGATTATTTTATGCCACTACAAGCACTGTGAATGTGTTGACTTTTGATGTATTGCATGCCATCGAGTCAAAACCACAGGTTATTGCTACATATTCTTACAGCTATCCGCAAACTGTAGTTCTTGATAAAAACGATATTCTTTGGATAGGATTTTTCAAGAGTGGCTTTATGAGTATACGCGAAAATAATAAACCTATAGATTTATTCAGAGGAATAGGAAATGACCATATATCGTCCGTTTATACATTTGCCAAATCCGATATATATTTAGGTACAGAAGGCTCAGGGCTATATCATTTTAATTCCATTACCGGTAATGCCAGACTTATTCCTTTCACGGCAAACAGGATAGTATACTCAACAGCATACTCAAACTACACCGACTGCATGTATGTGTCTCTGATGTACGATGGTATTTACAGTTTCACTTCTGATAATGATTATAAAAGATCTCAGGCTTGAGAAATGTGCGCGCAATGCTTGCCGATGGAAAATATTTGTGGATTGGCACATATAATAAAGGTCTTTTTAGATATGATTTGTCCACAGGTGTGATGAAGGAAATCAAAACATCTGACAATAAAGAACTTAAGATAGTAAGAAACATCGTTAAAGATCATAAGGGTAATATATGGGTAGCTTCCAGCTTCGGTCTTAAAGTATTGGAATCTGCAGATTTGTATATAGATAATCCTGTTTTGAACTCAGTCAAGGGACTTGATGAACTCGACTATATAGTGCCTGTATGTGAAGACTTGAATCATAATATCTGGTATGGAACACTTGGACGCGGGTTAAGGAAAATCGTGGATTTGGATGAAACCATAATGCCTGCGTTGAAAATTTTAGCTCTGCAGACGGGTTGAGCAGCAATACAATAAAATCAATTGTTAATGGCACGGATGGAACATTATGGATTTCTACCAATAAAGGAATTAATTCGTTGAATATCAACACACAGAGAATAAGATCTTATGATATTTTCGATGGTCTTCAGGATTATGAATTTATGGAACTTTCTGCTGGAGTAATGACGAATGGAACAATGATATTCGGTGGCGTAAACGGAATTAACGTCTTCAGACCTGACGACTTTGATGTGATAGATTTCAACGGTAGTCCTACACTCGTTGATTTTAAAATCTTCAATCACAGCGTTGAGGCAGATTCCACATATTCAGCTTATTTCGACAAAAGTGTAAGTTTTACAGAGCACATTGAATTGCCTTATAATTTAAACACTTTCTCATTCCAGTTCAGCTCCCTGGATTACAGAAGTCCTTATAAGGTTGGTTACGAATATATGCTCGAAGGCGTAGATGATTCATGGATTTCCACCTCCGCTTTTCATCGTGAGGCTTTCTACACAAAGCTTCCTTCAGGCGAATATATGTTCAGACTGAGGGTCAGGAATAGCGATGGAGTCTACAGTTTGAATGAACTTTCCATACCTGTCATTATTAACCCTCCTTTCTGGCGTACATGGTATGCCTATACACTCTATTTTATATTGCTTGTCTTGTCTTTATACCGGTTCAAGGTGTATTATACCTCACGGGTGCAGCGCAGAAATGCTCTATATATAGCAAACATGGAAAAACGCAAGACTGAAGAACTTCTTGAAAAGGAGACTACATTTTTTACCAACATATCGCATGAATTGAGGACACCACTCACACTTATTCATTCTCCACTTAGTATGATTATTGAATCGGGCAAGTATTCGTCCGACAAGTATCTTGCCGGCATGCTGCAGACAATGGAGCATAACAGTAAGTTCCTGTTAAGTCTTGTCAACCAGCTGATGAACTTCTCAAAGAGCGAGAAAGGAATGCTTAGTCTGAATCTCAAATATGGCAACTTCTCGTCTTTCTCAAAAGAAGTATTTCAGCAGTTCACGTATTGGGCAAAACAGAAAGGTGTAGGGCTGGAATATTCTGTCTCACGCAGTGATATAAGCTTTCTGTTCGACCTCATCTTATGGAACAGATAATCTATAATCTCGTATCGAATGCCATTAAGCATACTCCTGCCGGAGGATTTGTATCGTTTACTGTCAATGAACAGGATAACAAAATAAACATCTCTGTGGCAGACTCGGGAAACGGAATATCCGACAACCTGAAAACACACCTCTTCGAGCGTTTCTACAGTCAGAATAAAAACTCTGCTGAAGGAGGTACCGGTATAGGTCTGTTTCTGACCAAGCGGCTTGTAGAGATACATAATGGAAATATTACGTTTGTATCAGAGGAAGGTAAAGGCACTGTTTTCCATGTTGTAATTCCTATGATAACTGAGGGGGACATGGTTACGGAGAATATCTCTGCCAACAGTGGGGAGGATGAAAAGTTTGCTGATGTGTTAAGAAGTGAATCGTGCGAGCATGAAGAGATGATAGACATAGAAGTGGACGGAGAATCTCCGGCTATATTGATTGTTGATGACAATAAGGATATATGTAATATGTTGTCATTACTGTTGTCGGATAAGTATAAGATAATGATAGCCATGATGGGAGATGGCATGGAACATGATTCCAGATTTGCAACCGGATCTTGTTTTATCCGATATAATGATGCCGGGCATGAATGGTCTGGAACTGTGTGAGAGAATCAAGCAGGATGTAAGGACATCTCATATTCCTGTAGTATTGCTTTCAGCCAAGACTACATTGCAGGATTATTTCATCGGATATAAATTCCATGCAGATGCTTATTGCCCTAAACCTTTCGACAACAAGATAATGAAAGAGCTGCTTAATTCCATTATAACCAACAGGAAGCGGATTCTTCAACACAAGAAAGTTCCGGCAATAAAGATTTCCGAGGTAAGCACTACATCTACCGACGATAAGTTCCTTGAGAAACTTGTAAAGATAATAGAGGACAACATTACAGACTCTTCGTTCCAGATAGAGGATATATGTAAAGGTCTTGGCGTGACGGCTTGGTTCTGAACAAGAAGCTGAAAGCACTTATGGAGTAACAGCCAATGCTTTTGTACGTTCAATAAGAATGAAGAGAGCGGCAGAACTGTTGAAGACAGGACGGTATTCTGTATCAGAGGTGACATACGATGTAGGGTTCAATGATTTGAAGTATTTCAGAGAATGTTTCAAGAAAGAATTCGGTGTATTGCCGCAACAGTACAAAGAACAGAGTATACAGACCGATTTGGATTCTTAATATAAGTGGGGGTAAAATTTTACCCCCTTTTTAAATATATAATTCTCCCCTTTTGTACCATTATAAATAAATAATTTAGCGTCAGTTATAAAAGGAATTTCATAACCTATTGCTAAATTAAAATTTTTACAAATGAGAAATCAGAAAAAATGGTACCATGGCAGGTACATGTTGTTCGTGATGCTTATCTTCTATACATTGTCTATGTATTCACAGAAGATAACAGTTAAAGGAAAGGTGATTGATGCTGCCAATAACCTTGAAGTTATAGGCGCAGCTGTTCAAGTTGAAGGTACTTCTCTTGGAACTATTACTGATATGGATGGTAATTTCGTTCTTCAAGGGGTACCGACTAAAGGTAACTTAGTGTTCAGTTTTGTTGGGTATAAAACTGTAAAAGCTGCAATCAAGAATGGTCAGATTTATAATATCAAGCTTCAGGAAGACACAAAAGTGTTGGATGAAGTGGTTGTTGTAGGTTATGGCTCAATGCGTAAAAAAGAGGTGACAGGTGCAGTGGCACGTGTAAACTCAGATGAGATTACTAAGATCAGTACTTCCGACTTGGGTACAGCTCTTCAGGGTATGGTTGCCGGAGTTAACGTTCAGGCAAGTTCTGGTGAGCCTGGAGCCAAATCCAACATCCAGATTCGTGGTTTAAGTTCTATCTCAGGCGACAGTTCTCCTTTATATGTTGTCGATGGTGTCCCGTTCGAGGGCGACCCGGGATTGAGTAGTAGCGAAATAGCAAGTATAGATATTCTTAAGGATGCTGCTTCGGCTGCCATTTATGGTACTCGCGGTGCTTCCGGTGTTATCCTTATTACCACAAAGAAGGGTAAGGAAGGAGAAATGAAGATAGCTGTCGACGGATATTATGGTGTACAGCACATTACTTCGAATATTCATTTGCTTGATGCCAACGAGAGTATATTTGTAAAAGTGATGTCTAACAGAATGATGGAAGGAAACCAGAATACAGACGACCTGGCCTGGTCTAATCTGAAAACATATCCTGTGAATTTCTTCAACAACTCTAGTTATATGAATATGTAGTCAATAATAACGCGCCAATACAGAATTATTCTGTTACTGCGAATGGCGGCAAGAAAGATTTGACATATAACCTTACCGCGAACTATTTCGACCAGAAAGGTGTGTTGATAAATTCCGATTACAAAAGATATAATATTCGTTCGAATACACATTTTCAGCGCGGAAATGGACTATCAACACTAACATCGCTATGAAGATAGAAAACCAGTTATCTCCGGCTTGGGGGTTATTGAACGAATGTTATGACTACTCGCCTACTCGTTCTCAGATTTATCCACAGGCAAGTATAGTAAATGCAGCTGGCGATCCTGCAGATTTACAGGGCGTAAGTTATACATTGGGAAGATTGAAAGAGGAAAATCATAAGGACACAGAATCATTTAACGGTAATTTTTATCTTGCTTATAATGTAATTCCCGGACTGAATGTTTCCACACGTTTGGGCTTTGGATATAACAATCAGAAAGCTGTCTCAATTCGACCTGAGTTTGAGGTATATAATCAGAAAGGCGAAAAGGTAACCAGCTCTAATTACCGTTCGCAATTAAAAGATACTCATTCAAAGAATACCAGTCTCACTTGGGAAACAATGGTAAATTATAATAAGAAGATAAAAAAGCATGATATTAAATTTACCGGAGTTTTCAGTATGGAGAAATATACATACGAGATGTTCTATGCCAGTATAATGGATTTGGTTACTAACGAGATTCCGAACCTAAATGCGGGAACATCCGATATGACTGTGGGTACAGGCAGTGGCCAGTGGGGACAGGACCGTATCAGTACAATGGTTGGTATGTTGGGTCGTCTACAATATAGCTATGCAGACAAATACATGGCAAGTGCCAGTATCAGGCGCGACGGTTCATCTAAGTTCTCCGAAGAAAATCGTTGGGGATTGTTCCCGTCATTGTCTGTAGGATGGAATATTTCTGAGGAATCATTCTTCGACAGATTCAGGTGGCTAGTAAATTCGTTAAAATTAAGATTCAGCTATGGTACTACCGGTAATCAGAACTTCCCTGATTATTCATACGCACCAGCTATATACAAAAACTACGACTATACTTTGGTACCGGAACTTCCGAAATTCTTGCAAATGGTTTTACCCAATTGGGATTTGCCAATCCGAATGTGAAATGGGAAACAACCCAGCAGCTTAATGCCGGTATCGACATGGCTTTATATAATAACAAGCTTATCTTAGGTCTTGATTTGTACAAGAGTAACAAGAAGAATATGCTTTTCCCGATGGTCGTGCCACCGTCAAATGGAGGGGGCCAGAGTTCAACTGTTACATTGAATGCCGGAGATATGGAAAACCGTGGTGTTGAGTTTTCACTTACTCACCGCAACAAAATACGTGGTGTTAATTACAGCTTGACTGGTACATTTACCAAAAACGTGAATGAGATTGTGTCTATGGCAGGAAAAAATGAGTTATATTTCTTCCCCGACGGTAAACCTGTTTCATCAGGAAGTGATTATGTAACTGCAATCAAGAAAGGATATGAAGCCGGTGCTTTCTTTGTTATGCCAACCGCAGGGGTAATCAATACTGAACAGAAGCTTGCAGAATATCAGAAATTACAGTCAAGTGCGTATGGGTGACCTTATGTATATCGATACCAATAATGATGGTGTTCTTAATGATGACGACCGTGTTTATGCCGGTAGTGGTATGCCGGATTATGAACTTGGTTTGAACTTCTCGGCCGACTATAGAGGCTTCGATTTCTCTATGAACTGGTATGCTTCAGTTGGAAATGAAATAATAAACGGTACGAAGATATATACATATCAAAGAAGAACCAATAAGGAACTGATATACATGTGGACCCCTACCAACTATACCTCTACCATTCCTTCTTATCGTACAGAGGGTCATAACAACTATCGTGCTCATACTGATATGTGGATTGAGGACGGTTCATTTGTCAGACTTAAAAATATTATGTTAGGATATTCATTCCCCAAGAGTTGGGTATCAAAGCTTGGATTGGGCAAGTTCCGTTTATACGTTGCAGCCGATAATCTTCTTACACTGACAAAATACGACGGATACGACCCTGAGGTCGGTAGTAATGGATTGTCACGTCGTGGTTTGGACTATGGAACATATCCTATAAGTATCCAGATGCGTGGCGGATTCCAGATTAATTTCTAACTTTTAATAATATAAATATATGAACTTCAGATATAAAACAATAGTATTCAGTCTGTTGATGTCGGGCATGACATTGGTTTCATGCGACGATTTCCTTACGCAGGAAAACATACATCAGCTGACAACACAGAATTTTATAAAACAATAGGCGACTGCGAGAAAGGACTGGCTGCTGTATATAATGCTTTGAAAAATACCAATATTTATCATACCGCTCGATGAGAACCGTAGAAGTGATATAGCAGTTGAAGGTAATAAGGACAGAAAGCAGTTTGATAACGAAGCCTATAAGCAAACCTTTAATGATTCATACGGAACAGTCCGTGGTAAATGGTCTGCACTGTATACTGGTGTGTTCCGTGCGAATCAGGTTCTGGCCAGTATAGAGAAAATCCGTCCAAATGTTACAGATGAACCTCAAATAACCAAGCTTGCTCAGATTGAGCACAGGCATATTCTTTGCGTGGCTTGTTTTATTTTTATCTCAATAATTCATTCAATAATGGTAATGTTCCTTATATTAATGAAATTGCAGAGGTAGAAGAAGATTACTATAAAAAGGTTACACCAAGTGATGAAATCAAGAAATATTACAGAGAAGATTTACAGAAAGCTCTTGACCTTGGCTTGAATGACAAATGGGAGAAAACCGATTTGGGACGTATCACCTCTTGGGCTGTAAAGGCAATATTAGGCAAAAGCTACCTTTATGATAAAGAGTATAATAAAGCTGCCGAATATTTTAAGGATATTATTGATAATGGAGGTTTTGCTTTGGTTGATGACATAGTCGATAATTTTACTGCTGCCAATGAATTCAATTCGGAATCTATTCTCGAGGTTTCCTATTCTACACAGTATAATACAGAATTCGGTACATGGTCGGAGTCTACCTTATATAATATATGGGGAATGAATGTAAATGGCTTGGGCGATGCCTGGCTTAACACTGTTCCTGCTTTTTGGCTTGTTGAAGCATTCGAAACAGAGCCGGTGGACAGACTTGATGAACGTAACTGGATAAAAATGCAGTCCGACAATTATGGTGATCCTGAACATAGGGATATTATATACGACCAGTTGGGAACAACTTTCAGCTCGCAGGTGGACCGTCAGGGTGTCGTATATAACAGAACGTACGTTTATACGTGGGATGCAACAGCAGGAAAATATGTTGGAGTACGCGAACGACTCGTCTCAACTGTCGGAGATAATAAAGTTTTATACAATAAGATTACCGGCTACGATGACATAGTTCCGGAATTTAAATGGGAAGACGGTCAGGCATATCGCCTCAGAAGCTATTCCATGCGTGCATCTGCCTCTCTTGCAATAAACGGCGATGAAAGTCTGATATATTATCAGTCTCTCCCACAACAGGTATCAAAATTCAACCGTGGCTCTTCAGCGTATTTCAGAAAATTATCAAATTGGGATACACGTAAGAGTGAAACTGAATTTAAGCCTGCTATGGCCTCAGGAATAAACTATCGTCTTATCCGTTTGGCAGATATATATCTGATGTATGCAGAATGTCTGATTAAAGGCGGTGCAAGCGATGGAAATGTTCAGTCAGCTATCAATGCCATCAACAAGGTACGTCACCGTGCTGGAGTTGTGCTTATCGGAAAATCGGAACAGGGAGAATTCAAGAGATATACATACGATGAGAAGGAATATGCTGCAAGTGATGTAATGAATCATCTGATGTATGTGGAACGTCCTCTTGAACTGTGTATGGAAGGACATGCCATACGTGTCATTGATTTGAGACGCTGGAATATAACTAAGGAAAGGTTTGATCAGTTGGCATCCGACGAATATAAGTACTGTATGATTCAGACCAAATATCTTAAGCCTAATCCTGATGACCCTAATGCTTTGGTATCAGCATTCAACTTTGGAAAGCAGTACAGATTTTATGAGCTGCCGCCAGAAAAGAGAGGAAACGCTTTTGTGGATTATTTCCAAGCATCATTGAACTACGGTCCGCAAGTGGCATACTGGCCTATTCCAAATATAGAAATTACATCAAATCCTGATATTAATAAATAAATACGATGAAAAATAGATTTTTATATATTGCTCTTTCATTAATCTCGGTTCTGACATCTTGTAAGGATGATGAGTTTGAACCGTTGAATAACGTGGCTGAATGTACCTGGCATGTGAGTACAGATCAGGTAAAACGTTCACCTATTCAGCTGAATCTTAATAACTATATAAGTATAATGGACTTATCCCAAGGCATGTTGTCGCATCAGTGGGTTGTGTCGGATGATGGTACAAAGTTCCTTAATGGTAAGATGGAGTGGGGACAGACAGACTATACAAACCTGATTGATGAATCCATCCCTCATACCAACGATTTGAAAACCATACATGTGTATTTCACTAAACCCGGTGACCATACGGTACGTTTGTGCAATACTTTCCGCAGACAGGTTGTATATCCATATTCGGTGTATGACGACAATACCGGAGGATATATCAAAAAATATTGTTATGCTAAGCAGGAGGGTGATGTATATGTGATGGATACAACTTTCCATATCCGCGTGTATGATCCTAACCTCGTACCGGCCGTAAAGGTATACAGTGATCCGGAGTGTACACAGGAAATAAAGACCGGAATAGTCGGTGGAACTGAGGAAGCTCCCGAATACGAAAAATACGAACTTGAATATGGTAAGTCTGTCTATATTAAGGACGATTCATACGGATTGCCTAACAAATGGACTTTCAAATGTGCGGATACTGGCGTAAATGACGAATTAACCAGTTTTGACACTCCATACCAGTTCACTGCAAAGAAATTCAGCGATAAGCCATTGCTTCTTTCCATGACAATAGAAAGAACTTCTGCCAGTGAGGGTAAAGGTAAGTACACTCCAAAAGCTTCGCCAAAAACTCTTGTTGTGCCTTTGGCTATTACAGTAGTACCTAGTGATGATCCTATTACTTATAACATCCGTCAGATTGACCAAACACACATTGCTATAGATTTGGATAATTCTGAGTTTGGATATAAAGAGATAAATCCATCATCTCTAAAGCTTACTTACTCCAACTCGTATAACAGACCGTCAGCTGTCAGGGGTAGCGTAAACATTACAGCAGCAGAAGTAAACAAGCAAAGCAGATATGAACTGATTCTTACTTTGGTTGAGAAAATCTATAACACAGATGAACTGACCCTTACAGGAACTTTAACTGAAGCGTTGGTTGGAAATCAGAACCTTGAGATAAAGGCTACAGCTCCAAACGTAGCGACTACTTTTGGTGCGTTCCTGGATGAAGATTTTGAAAATCCTGACACATATGCCGACTGGAAAGTTATTGATGCCGATACCAAAACACATCCTGTAGTTCCTTCACAGGTTGTGGACAATCCTCTGAAGGATGGAATAAACAACAGTGCAAAATGTATGTTTGTCGAAGCATTTGACCGATGCAGGGCATTACTCTCCAAGACATTTACTGGTGGTAAAGGTACATATACTTCAGCTACAAATATTATACACCGGGGTATAAACAGGGTAAGGGTATGAGTCCGTATTTCGTTCCGGCAGGTAAAGAAGGAGCTGAAGATATGACATGGCAGAGCAATAAACCATGGTGCGGCATTGTGAATGGCTCCGACAGCAAATGGATGTCGGCCACAACCACTGTGACTTCAAAGGCTGAAATGGACAATATATTGCTCAGTATGCGCTTTAATGCCTTTAAGGATAATATTTATTTTGACGATATATTCTTCGGATATATTGAAGTAAGACCATAATAAATTATAGTAACAATGAAGCTAATAGATAAAATTTATAAGACAATTACATTCTTATGTGCTTTGGTTTTGTTCGGAGCATGTGATAATGACAAATGGGCTGAGGTAGAACTTGATTCTACTCCCGTGTATGAACTTACCTATCTCAAGAATGTGGAAACAGGAAAGACAGGCGAGGTTTCCAAGTTTTCTGTTTATCGCGAATTGTTCGACCTCATTGCTGGAAGAATGACTATCAGACTTTGAGAATGAATAAGATCGAGTTCTTTGCCGAGTCGTCTGAGGCTCCTTCGGAATTGCCCGAGTGCTGAAAATCAATTCGGAT
>ENA-OQJH01000491-OQJH01000491.1-human-gut-metagenome-genome-assembly--contig:-NODE-491-length-21395-cov-11.225174_pt1 | contig 21395 bp, 26 predicted proteins | sample MGYA00242597_ERZ504763 | MGnify/ENA primary metagenome ERZ504763 (study PRJEB26092, sample SAMD00036359) | human gut metagenome | host: Homo sapiens | study: EMG produced TPA metagenomics assembly of...
TTTTATTATAAATATAGGTTCAAACCCTAACGATAAACCCTAAAACCAGACCCTACTGAAAGACCCTACTGAAGAACCCGAACGAAAGACCCTAAAAAGTAAAGACCCTAAAAAACTTTGAATACCCATAAAATACACAATCACTTACTTATTACAAATCAATGAAAGCGGTTACATAAAACAAATAAAGGAAGGAAAAAATATGAAATTAGCAATGGGCTGTGATCCGGCAGCGTACCGGTTCTATAAAAAATTATTAGAGAGAATGAAGGAAGAAGGTTACGATATCGTAGATACAGGTTGCGAATCGGAACATGAAGCAGATGGTGGAAAGTATGCAGAGATTGCAGAAATAGTATCCAACAAGGTTGTATCAAAAGAATGTGATTATGGAATTTTGATTTGTGGAACAGGTCAGGGAATGGCAATGGCAGCAAACAAGATTCCGGGAATAAGAGCAGTACTTTGTTATGATGTTTTTCCGGCAGTGCTTAGCAAAAATGATAATAATGGAAATGTTTTGTGTACCGGAGCATGGTTCATGGAAAAGAAAGGCATTGACTTTACAATGGCAATGATTCATGCCTGGTTATTTTCCGGATACACAGGAACACATGAAGATGGCATGCTGGCGCTTAGTCGCCTTGATAATAAAAAATACCAGGAGGTGATGTAATATGGATCGTTTTCAAGAGTTATCTAAAATTGCATTGGACGAGTTATCAGAAGTCTTTGCAAGAATGAGTGATGAAAACGTGAGAGAACTATTGGAGGAAATCAAAAATGCAAAGCGTGTTTTTTTGCTTGGTGCAGGAAGAGAAGGGCTTTCGACGAGAGAGTTTGCTATGCGCTTAATGCATTTAGGAAAGGAGTCTCATTGGATATGGGATGATACCACTCCATCCATGAACAAAGGAGATTTGTTTATATGCGCATGCGGAAGTGCTGACGTGCACATGAAAACATAATTTGTGATAATGCAAAGAAAACAGGTGCCACTATTCTTTTAATTACTCCTTCTGCAAAAGGACATATATTGGAAATTGCAGATAAGGTAATAAGGATTCCTGCAACTGCTTATAAGGCGGTATACAACTCAGAGGATGAGTATGTACCGACAGCTCAGATGATGGGGAATCAGTTTGAACAGGCATTGCTTGTATTCTTCGATGTAATTGTAATGATGCTAAGTGAAGAAATGGGAATTTCCAAGGAAGAGATGGAAGCCCGTCACAGAAATATTGAATAAATACCACAGGGGGACAAAATTATGGCAAAAAAATTATTGGCAATGGTTTTAGGGTTAACAATGATGATAGGTTTGGCAGGATGCTCTGCAGTAGACACAGGTTCTGGTTCTAATAATAAGAATGCTGATACACAGGTAAGTGTTAGCGCTGAATTATTAGATGCTACAAAGTATAAATCAGATAAGGAACCGGCGGATTGGACAATTGCAGTTGTCGTTAAAGATGGTACGTCGGACTGGTTTAAGAGAATGCAGGTTGGAGTGGATGAATTTGGCAAGGAAAAGACAGTTGATGTAATACAGAAGGGACCAGCAAATGCGGATGCGGCATCACAGGTTCAACTGGTTGAGGACATGATTAATCAAGGTGTTGATGCGTTGTGTATTGTCCCAATTGATCCGGGTGCATTGGAATCAGTTTTGAAAAAAGCCATGGAAAAGGGCATTGTAGTAATTAGTCACGAAGCCTCAGATTTAAAAAGCACATTATATGATGTAGAAGCATTCACCGCTGAGGATTTTGGAAATACAATGATGCAGGAGCTTGCAAAAGCAATGGGTGAGAAAGGGCAGTATGCTCAGATGGTTGCCTATACTACATCAACAACTCATATGGAATATTCTAATGCAGAGTATAAGTATCAGAAAGAAAATTATCCTGATATGTCGCTGATTAATGATACTGTACCATCGGCAGAATCATCAGAAAAGGTTGATACAGCTTATAGTAAGGCGAAAGAGTTATTAAAGGCAAATTCTGAGCTTGCTGGATTTACCGGAGCAGCTTCCGTTGATATCTTAGGTGAAGCTCAGGCAGTTGAAGAGTTGGGATTAATTGATAAAGTATCAATTGTTGGTGTTGGAACACCAAATGCAACAAGAGAGTATGTCAAAAATGGTACGATAAATGCAGTGTGTTTGTGGGATCCGGCATCAGCAGGATATGCTATGTGTAATCTGGCATACAAGGTGTTATCAGGCGATGAAATAAAAGAAGGAATTGACCTTGAGCAGGATGGGTATGATAGTGTAAAAATCCAGGAAGGTGTAAATCGTTGCGTATTAGGTAATGCTCCATTGATTTTAAATAAGGATAATATTGACGATTACGATTTCTAAATATAAAACTGTATTTAACTTATGAAGTAGTCTGGTGAAAATCCGGATGGATTTAATTAAAAAACATCCGGATTTTCAGAAAATAACAGTTTGAAGGAGAGTGAGGGTTAATGTCAGAAAATATTTTATGTGTAAAAAATATCAAAAAGTCATTTGGCGGGGTGCATGCATTAAAAGGTGTAGATTTAACAATTAAGAAGGGCGAGACACATTGTCTGGCTGGTGAAAATGGATGTGGAAAATCAACTATTATTAAAGTAATTTCGGGGTTTTATAAACCGGATGAAGGAACAATAGAGATTGATGGCAAAGAATATACAAATATGTCTACTGCTGATGCGATTGCTGCAGGTATTCAGGTAATATATCAGGATTTTTCAATTTTTCCTAATTTAACAGTAATGGAGAATCTGGCTTTTAATCAAGTATTGGCAGAGAAGAAAAAATTTGTTAATAAGAGAGAATTTAGAAAGATTGCAGAAGAAGCTGTCAAGAAGATTAATTTTGATGTAGATCTAGATGCAAGAGTTGAAACACTTCCGGTTGCGGATAAGCAGCTGATTGCTATTTCGAGGGCTTTATTACATAATGCTAAGCTCATTATTATGGATGAGCCAACTACAGCTTTGACAAAGAAAGAAGTAACTCGATTATTCGGAATTATAGAAGAATTAAAAAAAGAGGGTATTACAATTTTATTTGTTTCACATAAACTGGATGAAGTATTTGAAATTTCGGATAGTATCACAATTCTTAGAAGTGGTCAAAATGTATATAAATGTCCTGCAAAGGAAATGACAGAAGAAAAATTCACTTATTACATGACTGGAAGGAATATTGACATTACCGATGTTAAAGAAGTAAAGGATTTTTCAAAATCTGAAAAAGTGCTTGAAGTAAAGAATCTTTCAGCAAAGGGATTTGAACGTGTAAGCTTTGATTTACATGCAGGCGAAATCCTTGGTATTGCCGGACAGCTTGGTTCAGGCCGCACCGAACTCAGTCTTGCTTTATTTGGAATGCTTAAACCTACGAATGGAAGTATTAGTGTTTCTGGAGAAACGGTTCATCTAAAGAATGTGGCTGAGGCTCAAAAGCATGGAATTGCATTGGTTCCGGAGGACCGTTTGACAGAGGGATTATTTTTACCACAGTCAATTTATAAAAATATATCGGTAACAAGCTTGGAAGAAATTCAAGGAGCGTTTGGTGTAGTAAAAGAAGCGGCACAGAAAGAGTTGTCAGCACATTGGGTTAAAGAAATTGGAGTTGCCACTAAAGACCATACACTGCCGGTTCAGACTCTTTCGGGTGGAAATCAGCAGAAGGTTGTACTTGCACGATGGCTGGCGACGCATCCTAAAATTCTTATATTAAATGGTCCAACTGTAGGTGTGGATATAGGTGCAAAGTATGATATTCATAAATTATTACGTGAATTAGCTAAAGGTGGGATGGCTGTGCTTGTTGTGTCAGATGATGTAGCTGAGATTACACCTTATGTGATAGAGCTTTGATTATGAAAGCTGGAAGAATGACAGGCGAATTTAAAGGCGAAGAACTTACAGATGATAATCTGTATAAGTCAACTATATAGGGGGTGTAAAGATGAAATTTAATGTGAAAAGCATCATGAAACAGACGGAATTTTATGTTTTGTGTATTATTATCGCATTTTCGGTAATAATTCAGGTGCGTTCAGGTCAGTTCTTTACAAGTAACAATTTAATGGATTTAATAAGGTCAATGATTATACCTGCTATTTACGCATTATGTGCATTGCTTAGTTTTGTAAGTACAGGTGCGGACGTATCATTTCCTTTAATTGCAGCACTTTCAGCGTATATTGCTGTAACACTTGGAAATAACTTTTCATTAGGTGTTATTCCGGTATTTATTATAGCAATTGGTGTTGGATGTCTTATTGGCTGTATTAATGGGTTCTTTATTGTTAAGTATAAGTTTAATAGTTTGATAGTAACGCTTGGAACATCATCTATTTGTAGTGGTATTTTGTTTGGCGCATTTGAAGCCGGCAGAACAGAACTGCCAGATAAACTATATAAGCTGAGTAAGATAAATATTGCAACTGTTACAAATGCAAAATCAGGCTGAGTTCATCGCTTCCGGTTACAGTTATTATTATGATAGTACTGTATGTAATTGCATATCTGGTTTTAAATTACACAATGGCAGGAAGAAGCGTATATGCAGTAGGCGGAGATGAAGTCAGCGCACAGAGAGCAGGAATAAATGTCGGAAAAGTCAGATTTCTGGTATTTGTTGTAAATGGTGGAGTAGCTGCAATTGCAGGTTTATGTTATGCAATGATGTCTTATTTTTATCTCCCCAATGAATATGCTGGAGAAGAAATGCTGGTAATTGCTGCAGTAATTCTGGGAGGAACACGTATGACAGGAGGAATTGGTACTCTCAGAGGATGCCTGCTTGGAACATTGCTTCTTACAATGGTTGCAAATAGTTTGATTTTGCTTGGAATTTCAGTATATTGGGAAAAAGTATTTATAGGAGCAATTATAATAATAGGTACTGCAATTTCTGCTATGCAGGCAAAAAGTGCATCGAAGACGACCGCGAAGAAGAAGGGGGTAGAGTAAACATGAATGAATCAAAGAAAATGAAAAAAAGTATTACCTTACCTTTTGATGAAAATTCGAGAAGATTAATCATTATTTTGGTGGTATTGCTTTTTATAACTGGAATTACAAAGTCATCACAGTTTTTGAATGTAGGAAATGTACAGTCAATTGGAAAGCAGCTTACAGAATATGGCCTTATGTCACTTGGAATGGGTATATGTATGTTAAGCGGAGGAATTGATTTATCAACAGTATATATTGCAAATTTATGTGGAATAAGTGCAGGATTAATTATTCAGAGTAATACAAGTGGAGTTGCAGGAATAATATTTGCATGTGTAGTTGCACTTGTTGTAGGTGCTTTATGTGGTATTTTTAACGGATTCCTTGTTAGCTTTCTTAATATTCCGCCAATGCTGGCAACACTAGGTAGTTATGAACTATATATGGGAATATCCATTGTTTTGTCCAAGGGAAGTACTGTCTCTGCGAATGGACAGTTTAATATTCTTTCAGCAATGACGATTTTTGGAATTCCGTTACCATTTATTTTGTTTATAATTTGTACAATTATACTCACATGGATTATGAGTAAAACGAGTTTCGGAAATAAGGTATATTTAGTTGGAACAAATGCGAAATCTGCAAAGTTTGCAGGAATAAATGTTAAGAAGACGACCTTGTGCTGTTATATGATTTCAGGCATTTTATCCGCAGTTGCAGGACTTGTGAGCTTATCGAGATTGAATTCTGCTAAGGCGGATTTTGGAACAAGCTATACAATGCAGACAATATTGGTCGCTGTTTTAGGTGGAATTAATCCGGATGGTGGTTTTGGTAATATACCGGGAATTGCTTTTGCGGTTATTATTCTTCAGACACTGTCTTCTTATTTAAATCAGTTTCCAGCTATCAGCAACTATTACAGAGATATGATCTGGGGCATAGCATTACTTGCAGTTTTAGTATTTAACATTTACATTTCAAAACGACGTGCAAAAAAGGCAGCGTCTAAATAAAAAGGAGGTATAAGATTATGCAACATGGAATTTATTACGCATATTGGGAGCATGAATGGGATGGAGATTATCATTATTACATAGACAAGGTTTCCAGGCTTGGGTTTGACATTTTGGAAATTGCTGCCGGGCCACTCCCGGAATATAGTGATGAAGAGTTAAAGGAATTGAAAAAGCATGCGGCAGATAAAAATATACGACTTACTGTTGGATATGGTCCAGTGCCGGAAAATAATATTTCAAGCAGTGATCCAGCGGTAAGAAAGCATGCACTTGAATTCTATACTGATTTGTTTAAAAGAATGGAAAAAATTGGAGCAACTCTTATTGGCGGAGCTTTATATTCATGCTGGCCTATTGATTTTTCTAAACCGGTTGACAAAAAGGGCGATTGGGAGAGAGGAATAGAAGGAATGGCCAAACTTGGAAGGATAGCAGCAGAATGCGGAATTGAGGTGCTTGGCCTTGAAAGTTTAAATCGTTTTGAAAATCATGTTATTAATACATCAAAGGAATGCACTGCGTTTGTGAAAAGTGTTCGTGAATTAGAGCCTAAGGCATCTAATGTAAGTGTAATGTTAGATACTTTTCACATGAATATTGAAGAGGAAAGTATTGGTGCAGCAATACGGGAGGCAGGCAGTTTACTGGGACACTTCCATACAGGTGAGTGTAATCGTATGGTTCCGGGAAGAGGACGAACACCTTGGAGAGAGATTGGAGAGGCATTAAGAGACATTAATTATGATAAGACAGTTGTGATGGAGCCTTTTGTTATGCCGGGAGGAACTGTAGGACAGAATATTAAGGTATGGAGAGATATTGTACCTGACACAAGCGAAGAAGCATTGGATCGTGACGCAAAGAATGCACTAGAATTTGAACGATATATGCTTGGATGAAATTCGGAGGATAGCAATTGAAAAAATATGATGTTGTTGCTTTAGGCGAGCTACTAGTAGATTTTACTGATTATGGAATGAGTGGACAGGAAAATCCGGTTTTGAAGCAAATCCGGGAGGAGCTCCGTGTAATGTACTTGCTTTATTAAGAAAATATAATAAATCCTGTACATTCATAGGCAAAATTGGTAATGATTTTTTTGGGAAAATGCTGACTGCTATATTGGATGAAACCGGAATTGATCACAAAGGATTAATTATAGATGATTACTATAATACAACACTAGCATTTGTGAAAAATTATGAAAATGGCGACCGAGAATTTTCGTTTTATCGTCATCCGGGAGCGGATATGATGTTATCGTCAGATGAGGTTGAGTATGAACAGATAAAGCAGTCTAGGATCTTTCATTTTGGAACTCTTTCTATGACTGATGCTAATGTAAAGGAGGCAACAAAACGAGCAATTGAGACCGCTAAAAATAACGGATTAATCATTTCTTTTGATCCAAATCTCAGACCACCATTATGGAAAAGTCTGGATGATGCGAGAAACCAGATAGCATATGGATTAAGTCAGTGTGATGTTTTGAAAATCTCGGATAATGAAATTGAGTTTATGACAGGAACATCTGATTTTGATAAAGGAGCAAATATTCTTATGGAGAGATATCCAAATATAAAACTCCTTAATATAACAGCCGGTGCTGATGGAAGCTATTCTTATTATAGAGAAATTAGGGCATATGTACCTTCATATTTGCTTGGTGGAACAATTGATACAACCGGTGCAGGCGATACATTTTGTGGAAGTGTGTTAAATTATCTATTGGATCATGATTTAGAGAATTTGAGTAAAGAAAATTTGATAGAAATGCTGCAAATTGCCAACGCTGCCGCATATCTGGTCACAACAAAGAAAGGCGCAATCCGCTCAATGCCTGATCCAAAAGATGTGCAAAAAGTAGTAAATAATAATTATATAAGAGAAGATTAACAAAAGGGCGTGTGAAAAACTCTCGTTTTTTCACACGCCCTTTTAGTGTATTAGAACATCGGAAAAAATACATATTATTGTTTCAACAGCACTTTGATGTCTTCTTCCGGTGTGGTAATAGGTGCAATCCCATAGTTTTCTACCAGAAAGTTCAGAATGTTAGGAGAAAGGAACGCTGGTAGAGAAGGACCGAGACGGATATTTTTTATACCAAGATGTAACAGTGTTAAGAGGATGCAGACTGCTTTCTGTTCATACCAGGAGAGTACAAAGGAAAGCGGAAGCTCGTTTACTGAACATCCAAATGCATCCGCAAGTGCTATTGCAACCTGTATTGCGCCATAAGCGTCATTACACTGTCCCATATCCATCAGTCGCGGAAGACCACCGATTTCTCCGAGATTTAGATCGTTGAAACGAAATTTTCCACATGCCAGAGTCAGGACGATACTGTCAGAAGGCGTCTGTTTTACAAATTCTGTATAGTAATTTCTGCCCGGTTTGGCACCATCACAGCCGGCAACCAGGAAGAAATGACGGATAGCTCCTGATTTTACGGTCTCTATTACCGTATCCGCATGGGACAGGATTGCTGAATGACCAAACCGGTTGTTACCTGTGTGCCGCCATTTATGCCTGTGAAGGTCTGATCCTCCTTGTAACCACCGAGCTCAAGTGCTTTTTTAATAACAGGAGTGAAATCCTTCTGTTCATCGATATGAACAGTACCCGGGAAGGCAACCACTTCTGTTGTGAACACTCTGTCGATGTAGCTGCTTTTTGGAGGCATCAGACAATTTGTGGTGTAGAGAATAGGAGCAGGAATATGATCAAATTCTTTTTGCTGATTCTGCCATGCTGTTCCGAAATTTCCCTTCAAGTGAGGGAATTTCTTTAAGAGTGGATATGCATGGGCAGGGAGCATTTCACCATGAGTGTAGATATTGATTCCCTTTCCATTTGTTTGTTCAAGCAAAAGCTGCAGGTCCTTTAAATCGTGTCCGGTTACTACGATAAAAGGTCCCTTTTCCACCGTAAGCGTAACATCTGTTGGCTCCGGTGTTCCATAGGTTTGTGTATTTGCCTTGTCTAGAAGTGCCATGCACTTTAGATTGATTTCACCTACCTTGAGAACTGTTGGAAGCAGTTCATCCATACTTTCTGCGTAACCAATCTTGAACAAGGCTTCACAGAAAAACTGATTTACCTCGGAATCTTCAAAATTCAGGACATATGCATGATAGGCATATGCAGCCATTCCGCGAATACCAAAGAGAATAAGTGACTTCAGGGAACGGATATCTTCATCAGCATTCCATAGCTGTTGCATATCATATTCGTCAGTTCGTCCACAAGGAGACTGACATTTATTACAGTTGCCAACCAGAGAGGCTTTTTCTGCTCTGACCTTTTGTATCATATCTTCAATTGCTGCATTATCAAAGCTTACATTTGTAATTGTGGTAAATAAGCCCTCGATAATGGTCTGCCAGGTCTTTTTTGAAACAGCTGATGTGTCATCGATAGCTCTCGCCAGACCAATCAGTGCGCCTGTCAATTCATCCTGTAACTGTGCAGTATCTGCCTTTTTTCCGCAGACACCTATATTTCCGGTACAGCCGGTGCATCCGGCCGTTTGTTCACATTGAAAACAAAACATCTTTTTTTCCTCCATCAGTAGTTTTTTTATGTTTCTGATAGAATAATAGCGTTATAAAAACAACTTGTATGTTTGATTTCCAACATAAAGAATACTTTTTAAAAAAATTTGTCTATTTTAATCAAGCAGTTCAATCAATTTATCAAGAAATGCCTCTTCCCCAAAAGTATTAAGCTTGAAAAAAACAGCCTGGCTTCCACCTGCCGTAATTGCAGAAAGGTGAACAGGCTCCTCGCCATTTTGAAAAAGTGTAACATTGAGACTTACCCTGTTACCACCGGTATAGCTGAAGCGTTCAAATACCCTGACGCTGCAACGCGCATCTTGGCTTCGAAAGTCACTGGCATCCTCCAGAGATGCTGACACACTGCCATTTATTATTCCGTCTTCAATCGTGGAAAGTAACTGGTCAAAATCCCTATTGATAACTCTCTCTATTTTTGCCATATACAAGCCCTCCTCTTTCATCATATATCATAATTGTGATAGGTTTTCTTAATCATAAGTATATCACATGGAAAATAAGTATGCACGAAAATAGTTCACTTACACCTATAGCCTGCATCTACAGCTTAAGCTGCCTTAATCCCTTAACAATAATAAACATAGTCACAAATTCAGCCGCCGGAAAAGCAAGCCACACACCTGTCATGCCGAAGGCGGCTGAAAGTGCGAATGCGAAAATGCTTATAGCGATAAAACCACGCATGATAGATGCCGCGAACGCATATTTTACGGACTCAACGGCACTTAGGATAGCAGAACCTACTATATTGATTCCGGCAAAAATAAAGCCTGTAAAGTAAAGGCGCAGTCCGCTCTCGGCATACGAAGCAAGCCTGGCATCGTGCTCGCTGTTGAAAACAGATGTCACAAAAGGTGCAAAGGTGCATATGAACAAAATGAGCAGTGCAGCAATTAAGAGAGATGAAACGACAGCCATCCTGAGTATCGAACCTACATTTTTTCTAAGTCCTCTGCCGTAATAGTCGCTGATAAGAGGCTGTGAACCCTGTGCTATTCCGTTGAACAAAGCTACAGCGACCAGTGATGTATTGGCAACCACACCGTATGCTGCCACGCCGATATTTCCTGCAAGCCTCAGGATAATCATATTGAAAACAATAGTTATGACACCTGATGATATCTCAGCAACAAAGGAAGAAACACCAACCTGGCAGGAGTAAAAGAGTCTCTTGACAGATGGAACCGTCGGCTTAAGCTTTACGGAGCATTTGTCTGAGCAGAAATGAATACAGCATATCAGGATGCCTATAATCGGTGAAATAGCGGTAGCTAAAGCGGCTCCCTCCATACCAAGTCCAAGCGGGAACATGAGTATGTAATCAAAAACAATATTAAAAAGGCTGCTGAAAAGTGTGGCACACATGGCAATGGATGGTGCGCCATCATTCTTACGAAAGCGTTGCACACATAGTTGCACATGAAAAACGGCGTAAAAAGCATGAAAATACGTGTATAGTTTTTACCGGTATTTATAATTGCCGAGTCTCCGCCGAGCAGCCCTACGAGCCTGTCCGGAATGAAAATACCAATCAATATGAATATAATGCTTATTATAATACACCACAGCAGGGCATGAAAAAAATAGCTCTCGCTGGATGTATCGCCCTTATTTTTCTCTACGACATATCTGATAGCGGAGCCGACTCCGATCATTGCGCCTATGGCAAAAATCAAATTGTATACAGGCAGCACCAGATTGAGCGCGGTGATACCGTTTGAGCCGACTGCCTTTGATATAAAGAAGGTGTCGGCAAGTATATATAATGACATACCCACCATGCCGAGTATGTTTTGTGAGACATATTTTACAAATAACTTTTTCATAATAGCTATATTGTAAATGCATCTGTTATTTAAATCAATGACATTTTTTGCCGGCCGGGATGAAAAGTACAAAATAAAACATTTTAACTATTGAAATATTTTTCCGGTATATTATAATGAATATGTTGAAATAAATTGGGATTACTAAAGGAGGATAATTATGGAAAACAATAAGCTTTCAACAGGTTTAACCGTATGGTTATGGATTATTTTCGTGCTGAATATTCTTGCAACAATTGGCTGGATTGTCGTTGCGCTGGGTGCTTCAGTCGTAGGAGCTACTTTAGGATTAGGTGCGATATATGTCGTGCTGTGTTTCATTAGCGTTATACTACAGATTATCATAACTGTTTCTATCGGTATTTTGCTTTTCGCACACAAAAAGATTGGTTTGGTGCTTATTTTTGCACTTGCAGCCATGGGATTCATTGTAAGTATGGTTACATATGCTATTGCAGCACAGCTTAGTGCCGGTAATATTGTCAAAGCAATTATTTCAGCTATTCTTATGCCGGCTATTACATATTTATTGGCAAAGAACGACATTGCAAATGGCACAATAGCTTAACGCAATAAATAATATGAAAATTGAATAATGTTTTTTTAATCCGCTATACGATAGGTGAGTATAGCTGATTTTTTAATATTTTCTCCGAAAAAAAGACTTTTAAAAATGGACAGGTATTTGAAAATTAGTATATTATATGATATATTTTGTTGCATAGAAACAGGTTGCTTATACATGGTATATACATTGATGAAGAGGAAAATCTATGAACGATAAAAGAAAGATAATAGCAATATTTATAATTGTTGCGATAGTAGCTGCACTGGCTGCAGTAGCCACATTTTTGTGATTAAGTCAGCAAAAAACGAGGCTAAGGCTCGTCACAGATGACGGAAACAGCCACAGAGGATAGTTCAGACAAGGAAGACCCGCAGCATACGGGAGACAATGCCGGCTCAATGAGTGTGACATCTGATGATGGGGCTTCTGCGGATGAGACACAGATACTGTCTGCAAGCTCTGTTGCGGAAAACAGTAACCTGACCTTCGGAATTGATGTATCTAAATATCAGGGCACTATAAAGTGGGACAAGGTTGCCGCAGGCGGAATTGATTTTGCAATGATACGTGTGGGCTACAGAACCCAGAAAACAGGCGAGATGTGTGTTGATACAAATGCAAGATACAACATGCAGGAGGCGCAGAAAAATGGCATAAAGGTCGGGGTATATTTCTTTTCATCAGCAGTAAATGAAACAGAAGCCATTGAGGAGGCAGACTGGGTAGCAGACTACATCTCAAAATATCAGATTACATATCCGGTGGCATTTGACTGCGAGGGCTTCACAGACTCAGCCAGCAGACAGTATGGCATGTCATCAGAGGCACGCACCAAAGTAGCTGAGGCATTTTTGCAGGAAATATATAATAAAGGATATACACCTATGTTTTACGCTGCAATGAATGAGTTGTCGGCAAACAGCCAGTGGGATACTAAAACACTTGAGAGCAGGTACAAAATCTGGGTGTCACAATATCCGGACACAGCTTACCCGGAAACACCACAGTCATCTTATGAGGGCACACATGCCATGTGGCAGTATACCAATAAGGGAAAGGTGTCAGGGATTGATAAGCCGGTAGATTTGAATGTGGCATACTTTGGTTTTGATGAAACAGAGTCTGCAAAAAATGGGGATGCGGCTGACGATGCAACAGCTGATCCGGAAGCAAATATGAAGTTTTCGGATGTAAATGAGACCGTAACTGCCAAGGAGAGCGTCAATCTGAGGGATATTCCAAGTCAGGGCAATGACAGCACAATTAAGGTAACGCTGAATAACGGTGATACAGCAACAAGAACAGGCGTCAGTGACAGTGGATGGTCACGTGTCGAATATAATGGACAGACATATTATGCCATTTCAAACTACCTCACAACAGATATGAACTATGTAGTTCCCGGGCAGGACGGAAGTGGCAGCGGAGACGGACTGAAGACAAAGTTCAAGGAGTGTAATGATACTGTCACTGCAAAAATAGAGGTTAATCTGCGTGCACTTCCAAGTGTCACAAATCCGGATGCTACAGTCATCGCAACGATAAAAAATGGGGAAACAGTCACCAGGACCGGAATCAATGAGGAGTTTGGCTGGTCACGCGTGGAATATAATGGACAGACACTTTACTGTGTGACAAGCTATCTGAGTGTGCAGTGATATAATGAACACAGCGTTTTAGGGAATAAAGTCAAAAAAATAAAATGTTATTAATCTAAAATCATGCATAAAGTAGAAATAGTGTAAAAATGTCATGGATATAATGATAGAATTGTTTGAAATAGTGCGTTAAAATACAAAATAACGAAATACGTAAGTAAAGGGGCATTTTATGGAATATTCAGCAATTTTTCATGATATGGATAAAAGATTCTGCTATGCGATAGATAAGGATTTGTTTGTGATACGCGTGCAGGTAAAAAAGGATGATATGAAGGAGGTAATCCTTCACTATGAGGACAAGTATATACCAATCGAGCGCAAGGATACGCGAATGACACTTCCTATGAAGAAGGTAGCCACCTCGCAGTTTCACGATTATTATGAGGCGCAGCTTCAGATGCATCTGATATGTCTGAGATACTTTTTTGAATTTACGGACATGCAGGGTGAAAAGGTATATTACGGCAATTATGAGTTCGATAAGGAGTGCATCACAAACAGGGATAGAATGTTTGACTGCCCGCAGAATCTCAGAGAGGAAGAGATGTTTGAGGTGCCACAGTGGGCAGCCAACAAGGTAGTGTATCAGATTTTTCCGTCGCGCTTTGCCACAACACAGCCGGTGGACAAAGAGCTGTGGTATAAGGCGCCGATTACGCCTATGGATGATTTGCATGGCAATCTCAGGGGAATCATAGAGCATCTGGATTATATTAAAGATCTGGGAATCGATGTGGTATATCTGACACCAATCTTTAAATCAATTCGTGCCATAAGTATGATACCATTGATTATTATCAGGTTGACCCATCATTTGGAACAACAGAGGATTTAAAGGAGCTTGTACAAAAATCTCACGAGCGTGGCATGAAGGTAGTGCTGGATGCGGTATACAACCACTCAGGAAGAGAATTTTTCGCATTTCAGGATATAATTGAAAAGGGCGAAAAGTCAAAATATCTCGACTGGTATTTTATCGACGAGCTGCCACCTAGGGGTGAATGGGGAGAAATTCCAAACTTCAAATGCTTCGGTTATTACGGTGGAATGCCAAAGCTTAATTTGAAAAATCCTGAGGTTGAAAAATACATCACGGATGTTGCCTGCTACTGGATTAAGGAATGTGATATTGACGGATGGAGACTGGATGTAGGAGACGAAATCAGTCATTTCTTCTGGAAGAATTTCAGAAAGGCAATCAAGGCTGTAAAGAAGGATATGCTGATAATTGGTGAGATATGGCACTACGCAGGCGACTTCCTCGAGGAGATGAGTGGGATACTGTAATGAACTATCCATTCTACCTGAATCTGATAGACCTGCTTGCAGATGAAAAGATAAATGTCAGTCAGTTTGTACAGAATCTGGGATATCTGAAGGGGCGCTTAAACAAAAAGTGCTATCCTCTGATGTGGAACCTGATTGACAGCCATGATACAGCAAGATTTCTACATCTGTGCAACGATAATAAGAAAAAACAGCATCTCGCAGCAGCCTTTCAGCTGTTACTGCCGGGAATGCCTATGGTTTACTATGGCGATGAGTATGCCATGCCGGGAGCAAACGATCCGGACTGCAGACGAGGCATGTACTGGGATGAAGAATACCAGGACAAGGAGATGTATAATTGGTATAAGAAGCTCATGCAGGTTAGAAAAGCACATGCATGCATTGTAGAGGGCGAAATGATTGAGACAATCACAAATGACGATGATGATACGATTGTTATGATCAGAAAAAACGGCGATGAGACAATCGCAATGCTTTTCAATTGCGGCAGCAGTGTAAAGGAATTTAATGAGTATGCCAAGAAATATAATCTGCTTACAGATAGCGCATTTGACGGAAAAGTAGACGGGCTTGACGCTGCCGTAATTGTGCTTTAAAAATTATATGGATTATCTATTAAGAAGTCATGGAGCTTTGCACATCAGGTAAACGGAAAGACGGTAGAAGCGACGAAAAATAGGTAAATCGCAGTAAAATAATTTTATATGAGTTTTTATGGACAGGAAATTGCAGGCAGCTGCTTTTTCCTGTTTTTTTGCATAAAATCAATTCTGTTGAGGTAAAATTGAGATTGACATTGTATTGTATGAGTATAAAATACAAGGAATCAGGTGATGTACAATGAAAAGGCATAAAATATGTAAAATTATTTTTGCTATACTGGCAGTTTTTTTATGTGTGGCTTTTTATGAGTTAATCGGAATCTGCATCACATATAAAAAACAGCCGGCGGTGTCTGATGCTACTATAAAGGAAACACAAAATATTATGAGTGTGGCGGGGAGAGAGAATACGGAAAGAGCAGTAATCATTGAAAAAAATTCGCAGGCTCTTTTAGAAAGAGTTAGATTAATCCAAAATGCAAAGGATGAAATAATCCTTTCTACATTTGCATTTAAATCAGACGAAAGCGGAAAATTGATTTTAGGAGCACTGCATGATGCGGCAGACAGAGGCGTACATGTCCGCATATTGGTAGATGGAATGGAGAGCTGGATTGATATGGAGGGTAATCCATATTTTTATGGATTATCTTCGCATGAGAATGTTGAGATTAAGCTGTACAATAAAGCAAATCCGCTTAAGCCATGGAAGACAATGGGAAGAATGCATGATAAATATCTGATTGCAGATGGTAAAATATATATTCTTGGCGGAAGAAACACATATAATTATTTTTTGGGTGATTTTCCGGGGCATAAAAATTTTGACCGGGATGTGTTAGTTGTCTGCGATGAGCCACAGAAAGATAATTCGGTCAATCAGTTATTGGATTATTTTGAAACAATATGGGAACAGGAGGACTGTCGGTATTTTCATAACAGTAAAAAATTAGCTGACAGACAATCTGTAAAGAAAGCAGTTTTAGAGCTGCAGAAAGGGTATCAGCAATATTTTGAAGTTAATAAGGAAAAAATTTGTGATACAGATTATGCGGATGAAACCTTTGAAACAGAAAAGATTATATTGTTATCAAACCCAATTCACACCCAAGCTAAGGAACCGGTGGTATGGTATCAGCTGGGAGAATTAATGAAAAATGCAAAGGAATGCGTAAAAATTCATACACCATATATTATTTGCAATGATATGATGTATAATACATGGGAGGAAATTGCACAGAAGGTTCCGGACTTTTCTATTATGACAAATTCTGTTGCAAATAACGGAAATCCATTTGGAGCTGCTGATTATGCCAAAAACAGAAACAGAATTTTAGAAACAGGAATTGATATCTGGGAATATGAAGGCGGTTATTCGTATCATGGAAAAAGTATTTTGATTGACGATGATCTGTCAGTAATAGGTTCATTCAATATGGACATGAGAAGTACTTATCTGGATACAGAGCTGATGCTTGTAATACGCAGTAAAGAGATTAATAAACAGCTGGAGGATGGCATGATGGAGTATGAGAGCGTGTCCAGACAGGTATTAGACGACGGAACATATTATGATCCGTATCATGTAAAGCCGATTGAATTAACAGAAAAACGTAAAAGAAAGGTGTTTCTGGTACAGCATCTGCTTGGATGGGCAAGGGATTTGTTTTGATTAAAGGAGAATATAAAGCGTGTTTAAGATATTAATTGTAGAAGATGATAAGGAATTAAGTCTGTTATTCCAAAAGGTGCTTGAAAAGAGCGGGTATCAGGTCAAAAGTGCGTCGGATGGAGCACAGGCACTGGAGGTATTGGACAGAGAGTATATTGATTTAATCATTTCCGATATAATGATGCCGGTTATGGATGGATATGAACTTGTGTCGGAGCTTCGTTCGGCGGGATATCAGATACCGGTGCTTATGATTACTGCAAAAAGCAGCTTTGATGATATGCGTCAGGGCTTTCTTTCGGGAAGTGACGACTATATGGTAAAACCCGTAAATGTCAATGAAATGGTTTAAGTAGGGGCACTGCTTCGTCGTGCACAGATACTGAACGAACACAAAATTGTGATTGGCTCAACCGAGCTTGATTATGATGCAATGACAGTTGTGACCGGTGATGAAACGCTTGTCCTGCCCAAAAAGGAATTCCTGCTTTTATATAAGCTGGCAGCTTCACCGGGTAGGACATTTACGAAGCAGCAAATAATGGATGAGGTATGGGGATATGAGACGGAGGCAGACCCACATACGATAGAGGTACATATAGGAAGAATCAGGGAGCGTTTTAAAGAAAATCCGGATTTCGAAATTGTAACAATGCGTGGTCTGGGATACAAGGTGGTGAAAAAATAATGGAACATAAAAAGAAAAAAGAATTGCGTATCCGCTCGTGTCTGACCGGTGCAATCTGGCTGGCACTTGCATTTTCTATGCTGATATCAGCCTTGTTGTTTGCGTTTTTGAATCATTTTTTGGATTTGCCCGGGAAAATACCGGGCCTTGGCTGGCTTTTGATTTTTAATACATTGATAGCAGGACTTATTACATCATTTATCAATGCAAAGCTCCTTGAGCCGATTACCAGGCTCAGTAAAGCAATGAAAGCAGTTTCCCAGGGAGATTTTGAACAGCATCTGGAAACAAACAGCCGCATAGACGAGATTGGAGAATCCTATCAGAGCTTTAATGTCATGACAAAAGAGCTTCGTGCAACAGAGATGCTGCAAATGGATTTTGTATCCAATGTTTCCCATGAGTTCAAGACACCAATCAATGCAATTGAAGGCTATACGATGCTGCTCCAGGGAGATGAGCTGTCACAGGAGCAGGAGGGGTATGTAGAAAAAATCCTGTTTAATACTCAAAGGCTTTCAGGTCTTGTTGGAAATATTTTATTGTTATCAAGGCTGGAAAATCAGAATATTCCAATGAAAAAAACCAAATATCGTCTGGATGAACAAATCCGTCAGGCATTTCTTGCATTGGAAGACAAATGGACTGAAAAAGGAATTGGCTTTCAGGTGGAGATGGAGGAGGTCAGATATGTTGGAAATGAAGGGCTTTTTATGCATATCTGGATGAATCTTTTGGATAATGCAATCAAGTTTAGTCCTGAAAATGGGACAATCACCATGTTTCTAAGGCATGAAAATGATTCTGTGCAGTTTATTCTGGAAGACGAGGGACCGGGAATCGCGGATGATGCAAAAGCCAGAATATTTGACAAGTTTTATCAGGTGGATGGTTCCCATAAAGCCGAGGGAAACGGCCTTGGCCTGGCACTTGTGAAAAGAATTGTAGACATCGCCGGTGGAACAATCAAAGCTGAAAACCGGGAATACGGAGGATGCAGATTTGTAGTAGAACTGCCAATAAATAATCATAAATGATGGGCAAAATACCTTTTAGCCCTCATATCATAAAATAATAAGATAAAAAGATAGGAGAATTCATATGACATTTTATCAGGAACTGCAGTTAAATCAGGCAGGCTCTAAAAGCCTGCTGAAAAATAGTAAAACAATGAAAGAAAAACTATACCATACGTTTGTATACATGGTGAAGATAGCTGTTACGATGGTTTTTTGCTTTGCCTTTGTCACTGCCTCAAGTATCATATTGGGAAAGGATAACAGCATTGTGGGAGTAGTGGTTTTATTATGCGTTATGGTATTTCGAAACGCTGATCTGGGAATCCATACCGTACACTCTACATGGCTTTTGGCATTGTTCTTTGTAATTATGACAATATGCCACATCTGGCAAATCAGCTTTCACCGCTTCCGGCACTGCTTATAAACATTGCGGCGCTGGCAGTGCTGATTTTGTTCGGATGCCATAATCCATTTATGTTTAATCAATCCACACTGGTTCTTGGCTATTTATTGTTATATGGATATGATGTGTCAGGAAAAAGCTATATGCTTCGAATAGCAGGGATGGCCGCAGGAGCTGCCATCACATGCCTGGTATTTTACAGAAATCATAAAAACAGAGACTATAAAAGAAATATGAAAGCTGTAATTGAGGAGTTTGATCTTTCTTCATCACGTACAAAATGGCAGCTGTGCCAGATACTGTGCGTACCGTTAGTTCTATGTATTGCACAGCTTTGCAATATGCCGCGTGCAATGTGGGCAGGTATTGCAGCCATGTCTGCCATCCTGCGTTTATGGAGGATATGCAGTACAGGGTCAAAAAAAGGATTGTCGGTAATATTGCCGGGGTTATATGCTTTACGGTATTATACTTCCTGCTTCCGCCATCAATCTATGCGTACATAGGAATCATAGGCGGAATCGGTGTGGGATTATCGGCACAATACGGCTGGCAGGCTGTTTTTAATACATTTGGTGCTCTGGCTATAGCTGCAGAGAGCTATGGGTTAAAGGGAGCAGTCAGCCTCAGGGTTATTCAGAATGTGTTTGGAGTCGTTTTTGCGTTGGTATTTTGTGCTGTATTTTATAGAATTATGTCAGTGAAAGTATCGGTGAAAGAGAAAGCTGTATAATACAAGTGTAAATGTGTAATCAGTCATAAGGAATTGTATTCTTCAGATGAAACAGTCCCAAAATCCAAAGTGAAGGAAAAGGTTAAAACAAATATGAGTCAGATAATATTGGCATCGGCATCACCGCGCCGGAAGGAATTATTAGAGCAGATTGGGGCAGAGTTTGTTGTCTGTCCTGCAAAGGGAGAAGAGATAATCACAGAGGAGGAGCCATCTGCGGTTGTCATGGAGCTATCCCGTCAAAAGGCAGAGGAGGTAGCGTCAGGTGTGCTTACCTACAATGAACAGCATGCAGAGCTTGTGACACCGCAGGATATTCTTGTAATCGGAGCGGATACGGTAGTGGCTTATGAGAATCAGATTCTTGGAAAGCCGAAGGACGAAGAAGATGCCAGGCGTATGCTTTTGATGCTTTCGGGAAAAACGCACAGTGTCTATACAGGGGTAACGTTTGTGTTTATTGACAAAGACGGAAGAACCAGAGAACACTGCTTTTATGAGAAGACGGATGTCAGCATGCATACACTGACGGAAGAGGAAATTGACCGCTATATTTCAAGCGGGGATCCGATGGATAAAGCAGGAAGCTACGGGATACAGGGACGCTTTGCCATCCACATTAAGGGAATACATGGTGATTACAATAATGTGGTAGGGCTTCCGGTAGCGCGCCTGTATCAGGAGCTTAGAAAGCTTGGAGTTGATGTTTAGCGAAGTCTTTTTTTAATAGCCGGTCCGATAAGCATGGCAATTATCATTTTTATCAGGTCGCCCGGGATAAATGGGAGCACACATATTGAGAGTGCACCGCTGACTGTGCTTTTTGCCTCAAAGCAGAACCATGCTGTACCGAGCACATAGCATATGATAGTTCCGACAATCATACCAATGAGCTGGAGCCAAGCTGGTGGAAATGATCGATTACAAGTCCTGCAATAATTGCCATGGCAATAAACCGATGATGTATCCGCCTGTAGGACCGGCAAGCTTAGCTGGGCCACCGGTGAAGCCTGAAAATACAGGGATTCCGACAAGTCCGATAAGCAGGTAAATGAGGTAGCTGATTGTTCCGCGTTTCCATCCGAGCAGATATAATGAAATATATATGGCCAGGTTTGTCAGTGAAATCGGTACCGGCCCAATCGGGATAGATAATGGTGCAAGAATACATGTGACAGCTGTCATGAGCGCTGTTACCGTTATGGCATAGGTCGTTCCATGCTTGTAGTCTATAGTTTCTGTCTGGTTCATGATAAATCTCCTTTTGTAAATTTCATAGTAATTTTTGTCGGTTAACACATTAACATGAAAGATGTCAATTGTCAACCATAACTGCAATAAAGGTTTACAATTATCGGG
>ENA-OQJH01000492-OQJH01000492.1-human-gut-metagenome-genome-assembly--contig:-NODE-492-length-21387-cov-3.154327_pt1 | contig 21387 bp, 20 predicted proteins | sample MGYA00242597_ERZ504763 | MGnify/ENA primary metagenome ERZ504763 (study PRJEB26092, sample SAMD00036359) | human gut metagenome | host: Homo sapiens | study: EMG produced TPA metagenomics assembly of...
ACAAATTAATTCACAACAATGCTCTAAGAAACCATTAGAATAGAAAAAAATTAAATATTATAGTTCACCACAACAATATTACTCTTTAAAAAGACAACGACTATCTATCACAGACAATCGTTATCACATACATTGCTCACCTTAGTTTAACTTAATACCTTAAAAATCTATTTAAGCGGATATCTTGGATCCGATATGTTATCCGGATTTTGCTCTAATGCAGGATTAGAATCCAAAGACGTTTGAGGAATCTTCCATAAAAATGTTTTTTGGGGCACGAACTGTAATTTTTGGCAATTAAAATACCCATTCTCATACATATAGGTTTTATATTCATAAACGTTTTTCCCAAACGATCTGTACGTAATTCGTCAAAATATAAATAACCTTCACCAACCAACTCCCATGTACGTTCCTGATAGATTGCATCATCAAACTCCTCTTTTGAGAGTCCCGGTGTTACAGGAATCGATAAGGAACGCTGATGTACTTTATTTAACTTCTCATACGCATCAGACGTAGGACCATTCAGATAATTTTCCACTTCAGCATAATTCAATAGTATATCTGAATAACGGATTGCAATTAAATTTGCTTTCGAACCTCCTGTTTCATAGCAAGACTTAGTCCGATCATAAAATTTCATATTTCCTGGAGCAGATGATGGCCATTTACCTTCGCCTTTACCTGAAAAGCCTTTATATTCAGGTTCAAAATAACGACGGGTATCTGTACCAGTTATGGTATATTCTGTTAGAAAACATTGCTTACGCACATCATCGTCTTGATAAGAAAGATAATCCTTATGTGAAATTGCCGAACGATGATACATTTTACCTCCTAAACTTCATCTGTAACATTTATTCCAAAATTACAATGCAACGAACTCACTTGAGTAGGTCCGAATTGGACCTCCAACAAAGACTCTTTCGTATTTTTAGAAGCCTCCTCCACAAACCAATACCACAAAGATTTATAATCAGGTAATAGTTCATATTCACCAGAATTAATCACATCCCCCAATTGTTTTTTAGCTTCTTGAAAATAAACCGTATTATTATTATCCATGCAACCTCTAGTCAAATAGACATCACCCAACAACGCCTGGGCAGCCCCTTTACTTGCCTTATAATAAGAACCGCTTCCCCACTGTGAACGCGTCGGTAAATTTGCAATGCAATATTCCAGGTCTTGAATAATAAAATCATAAGTCTCATCTACTGTCTTCCGAGGAATTTCAAGACCATCCAATCTGACAGTATAAGATTCTGGTATAGCAAGTCCCCCATAAAGACGAAGCAAAACAAACATAGTATATGCACGAAAGAAACGAGCCTGTCCATAGATTTGATTTCTTTTTTCATCGGACATGTTCACTCCATCACCACGCCCAAGAACCACATTACATCGGTTAATCATCTCATATCCACTATCCCATATCTGAATGTTGTAGGTAGTAGCTTGATTTACCCCTTGCCAACAATTGAATGATATAACTCCATCCTTAGAAGCATGAGCCGGCATGGCATGTTCCGTCACAAGTTCCAAAATCATCAAAGTTTTATAATTACTAGCAAAATTACGAAAATCAGCATAAACTGAGTTCAAGGCACTTTCCAATTCTTCTTCCGACTTATAATAATTACCTGGATCAACAAAAGTATAAGGTGACTCAGTCAAACCCGTACAGCTAGAAAACAGAGCAACAATCACAAGCAGAGTTGCAACAACAGGCCGCCTACACGCAACCAACATTTTTTGCGTAAATATATTGATTTCATATTCATTTATTATTTATTAATTAAAATTTCGCATTAACTCCAATATTCACAATTTTCACCCATGGATATTTAATATCACCATTTTCCGGATTATAGCCGCGCTGATTAGAGAAAGTGATGAAGTTCTGAAAATTCACTGTTGCACTCAAACTTTTGATACCTTTAATCCCTTTAATAGGATTCTTACCAAAATCATAACTTAAGGCTATACTTTTTACCACGAAATAGTTCCATCCGGATTTATACGATCACTTTCATGAACATTGGAAGCTCCCGGTGCAGGATAGTTCCTGACGGATTAGATTCACTCCACATTCGCTCATAAGCATATAACGAAGGCATACAAATCACGCTAGAATTTATCTGGTTCTCTGCTATTTGCAAATAAGACGTACCACCGACAAAATCATGGGCACCATTTCCTAATATATTCAAACTAAACTTCTTGTATTGTACATTCAAACCTATACCATAAATAAGTTTAGGATCTGTAGTGCCTATGTTTACTTGGTCTTTCGCAGTTATCTGATTATCACCATCCAAGTCCTTATACATTTCATCTCCCAATTTGGCCGTACCTTCAATTTTCCGATATTTTTTCAATTGTTCCTCTGTACGGATAATGCCATCAGAAAGAAGAGCATAACGGGAATTAAGAGATTCTCCAACTTTTAAATAGCGGCTAAGCCCTAATCCGGAACTAAGTGTAATAGATTCCACATTATTATAAAGTTCCTTCACTTTATTAATATTACGACTAAGATTGATAGTAGCATCTATCTTAAAATCATTTGTATTAACAATATTCCCTGTAATTGAAAGTTCATATCCTTTATTCAATACGGAACCAACATTACTCAGCATAGAAGAAAATCCTGAAGTGGAAGGAATGGGAACTTGATAAAGCAAATCGGAAGTCTTACGATAGTAATAATCGGCAGTAATGTGCAAACGATTCCATAAGGATAAATCAATACCAATATCAAATTGATTGGCACGCTCCCACTTCAAGTCTGGATTACCTATACTTCATAATATCCTTGAAGTTCTCCATCATTATAAATGTAATTATCTGCATTCAATTGCGCCAATGACTTATAATTACCTATCTCCTGATTACCTGTTACACCGAAACTGGCACGTAATTTTAAGTTAGTAATATATTTATTATCAATTAAAAATGCCTCTTGACTTGCACGCCAAGCCAAACCAACAGATGGGAAAAATCCCCACTTGTTATTTGCTCCAAAACGGGAAGAGCCATCATATCTAGCAGTTGCCGTCAAGAGATATCTGTCATTATAAGCATAAGATACACGACCAGTCCATGAAACTAATGAATTTTGATATTTATCACTACCATAATCTACTGTTTCTCTACTCGCTTGAGATATATCCCATGCCCCGGTTTCATCGTTAGCAAATCCCTTTCCATCGATAGAAAGATCCTCATAAATATAATTTTGCCATGAATACACCCCTGTTGCTGTAAGACGGTGCTTCCCCCATGTATTGGTATAGGTAAGGATATTTTCAGTTATTCTACTTATCTTCTTAGAATATCCGTTTCCACCCTGGCCAGTTCCTGTGGATAAAGTATAATCCGAAGTTATATAATTATAATCTCTGGTATTAGCTATATCAAGTCCAAAATTGTTTTGAATGTCAACCCTTTAGCCAACTGAAATTCAGCATAAATATCACCAAACAAACGACTTACACTAGATTCTCTTTTCACCTCATTGTAATAATTAACTGCATTCCATTTAATACCACTATCAAAATAACTGGATATGGCTGGATTATCATTAGGTATTGCATAGCTCCATCCTCCCGATAGACAGGCAATGTAGGCCAACCATAACGCCATAATTCGGTCAATGCCCCATCATAATTAGTAGTTGTTGCAAGCCCTCCTTCAGAATAAGTATACTGCATATGTGTTCCCAACTTTATAAAGTTATTAAACTTATGCTGCAAATTAGTACGAAAAGTATATTTATTATAATCATAATTAGACAACAAACCATCTTGAAGATAAACTCCACCCGACATCATATACTGTGTATCACCCGAAGTACCATTTAAAGAAATACTATAGTCTTGCACAGGACTACTACTCTTGATGGTTTCCCTCTGCCAATCTGTATGTATATTAGGAGCAGGATTCTCATCATTATATATCGTAATCCCTTTAGAATTCATATAAGCAGAATTAATAAAGTCCACAAACTGTTCATGATTCATTGTTTCCACCAATCTGCCCGGCATCTGAAAACCATAATTAGCATTAAGTGTAAGTGATTTAGAATCTTTGGCACCTGTTTTGGTTGTAATCATAATAACACCATTTGAACCACGGGAACCATAAATAGCAGTAGCAGAAGCATCTTTCAGCACCTCCATTGAAGCAATATCATTAGCATTAATTTCATTTAATGAACCATTCATCAAAGGAAATCCGTCAACTACATACAAGGGATCATTTCCTGCACTGATAGAACCATTACCACGAATCCGCAAGGTAGGTGACTTGCCGGGACGGCTATCCGTTACAACCGAAACGCCAGTCACCCTTCCCTGTAAGGCTTGAACGGGATTATTCGCTGTTACAGAAGTAATATCCTCCGATTTCACTGACATGACAGAACCTGTCAAATCAGTTTTTTTCTGTGTACCATACCCCACAACCACTACTTCGTCCAATGTTTCAGTATCTTCAGCCAGAATTACTTTCAATGTATTTTTTCCAGCTATCGAAATATCTTGTCCCTCATATCCAATATAGGTTATAGTAATAATCCCTTTTCGGAACATTAGAGAGAGTAAACTTTCCATCAAAATCAGTAATAGTACCATTTGAGGTCCCTTTAACCAATACACTGGCACCAATTACAGCCTCACCTGCCTTGTCCACTACAATACCCGATACCGTCTTATTTTGTGCAAATCCGGTAACAGTAGTCATTAAAAAGACTAATAAAAATACCATTCTAAAAGACACTTCATTATAAGCGCCTCTTTGTTTCCTGTTGTTTTTCATTATTAACGAATTAAAGTTTTGTAATCAATATCATTTAGCATGCTTTTATTTTACCGGCTTCAGATATCTTTGCATGTACAAACGTATAAAGTCACTTCTTTTCCTACAATACTGCATTACCTATATACAGTGATAATTTATGGACTTTTGGCTTCATTCATGGAAAATCTTCCACCCATTCAAGAAAACAATCTAGCGAACTGCCTTCAACATAATACTGAACTCGCCTACAAACGGCTTTCCTGTATCTGTACGAAGTTGAGGAACCGATTCTTCAGCACGGCGTCCTTTCTCCGGACGACCGAATACTCCTGATAAAATATAAGTTCTTTCCGGGCACATTGCGTCATTCTCCATATAACCAGAATTCGAAACATGTATGGTTCCTTCAGATCCGGAACGTTCCATCCAGCGCATCGCTTTTATTCCCGTCACATCCGGACTTCCCGCAGTTCCTCCCCATACACCCAATATAGGAGCAGCTTGCTTATTAGGATAAGCATCATACGGGCCCAATCCCAACCAATGTACCTGATCAAGCCCGGATACAGACTGCATGGACATACCAACAATAGGCAACCAAGGTACAGCTACCTTAGTAAGAATCTGATAATAAACGTTCAAGCGTCCATCCACTCCTATTGAATAACGATAAGTCACTGTAAAACGATTCTCCTGATCCACCCTATAATCCACAGTAGTACGGATAACCGCATTGGTTGGCGTCTTCTCCACCTTCCATGCTGTTACCGATGACGTATAATGAGTAAGATCGACAGCCTTACGAAGATTTTCTTTACCAAATCCGGAAGTCTCACCTTGATTTAATTTACGCCAGATAGCCGGATACAAGTCTTTTATCAACTGCTTTCCCTTTAGTTCCGCAGACACCAATTGTCCATTCTTCGGACTAAACACATAGCGAACATCACCAGCCTCAATGGTAACCTGATCCGCCTCAGTAACCAAAAGTTCACGACAAACAGGAACAGATATCAGTTGTTCTGTCTGAGGCAAAGTTCAACAGCCCTGCGAGTGATCTCTGTTCCTTTTTCATCTGTAAATATAAACCACACATAATAAGTTCTTCCCGGACGAACAGTCACTAGTTTTTCTACCGGCAATTTAAAGTCCGACACTGTATGAGGATAACCATACATGGAATCAGTGCCCGAATATAATACATTCTCATCTTCCCGTACAGACCAAGCCATCTTTACCGAACTAAGATTCGTAAAATCAAAATCATTCTGGATAGGAATACGTACCGAATCCTGACCGGGTACAAATGAAATTTTGTCCACAGCAGGGTAAACCGGAGCATAGACAGCCTTCGTCTCCCAATAGTCACGAGTGAAATTACGATAGGAATCCACAATACCATCCCAACCGGCTGTATTAATTCTTAAGTATTCATCTTCACTCAAATCTTCTCTTTCTTTCGGACAGGAGTCTTAACCCCTTGATCCGCCCACATCCATACAGCTGCTCCGGCTCCGGCAGGATGTTTAGTTAATGCCTTCCAACGTGCTTCCAACCCTCCAAACGCATCATTGCCATAAGCATGTGTATATTCAGTCGAAATAACAGGACGTCCGGAATGTCCGGCAAGCCGGTCATATTCCTGCGGGTTCCAATAATGAGGAGCAAGAATATCCACTTCTTTAGGAAGCCATTCTTCAGGACGCCAAGGCAACAGTACCGGACGGGTGGGATCAAGTGCCTTGACCAATTTTACAGAAACCATGTGCAGAGAGGTCAAAGGATCTTCGTTACCTATTGACCAATAAATAATAGACGGCTTGTTTATATCCCGGACAATCGTTTCATACGAACGTTGCAGAACCGCCCCCGAGAATGAAGGATCATACATCAAATCCCCGGCTCCCCCTAGCGTCACTTCATTACCCACATACATTCCCATTGAATCACATAGTTCAATAAACCCTTCGGCAGGTGTGTAATGTGAGAGACGAAGATAATTGATATTGGCAGCTTCATCAGTGTGAGGTCCTCCAACCACTGTTTACGGGTAGTGGCACGACCTACATCCGGATGTTCATCATGCCTGTTCACCCCACGAAGTTTAACTGCTTGTCCATTAATTCTGAAGACTCCTCCATCAGTGGAAATCTGACGGAAACCAACACGTTCCATACGTGTATGTGTTACTGCCTCTTTTTCTAAAAGTTCCACTTTCAGGCTATACAAATAAGGAGTTTCGGCAGTCCACTGGTGCGGAGCCTCAACCGGCAAGCTCAAACAAATCTCCCGATCTGTCGAAACATGGGCAGGTATAGCCATTTGTCTTTGTGCCACCTCTTTGCCTTCTTTGTCAGTGAGTGTGAAACATAGCTTATAAGGCTCGCCGGGACTAGGATAATTTCCGGGCAATGTATTTTTATGCTTATCACTGATCATCACCCGTATGTCCAGATTCGCATCTTGAAACAAATGGTCAAAAGTTGTCTGCACCACCACATCATCAATCCATCGTTTAGCCGGCATAGCCTCCAAAGTTACATCTCTATAAATACCTCCCAAGTCCAGTCATCACAAACATCAAACTTATACTCACGGGTGATCTGCCTTACCCTGACAGCCAGTTTGTTAGGCTCATCCACTTTCAGCTTATTCGTCACATCAAAAGCAAAAGAAGTATATCCGCAATCATGACGCCCCAGTTCGTTCCCGTTGAGCCAAACTTCAGCCGATGACCATACACCACCGAAATGCAACAAGATACGTTTGTCTTTCCAATCCTGAGGAATTGTAAACTCCCTCACATAAAATCCCTCACCGGCTTGATTATCCTTGAATCCTCGATAAACCGGTTCTTCATATCCCAACAAGGCCCAATTGGATGGAACAGGAGTTGACTTAAATTTGCTTTTAGCAAAATCAGACGTATAAAACCTTTCCAAACGGTCCGCCTCCTTTTGATTAGCGGCAAATGCAAATTGCCATGTACCGCTTAAATTAATCCGTTCCTGAGCCAACACCCCCAGGCTGCTCAATGACAGAAACGATGAAATAAAAATAGTACGTAAATTCATAAAGTATAATATTTTAGTGTTTTGTTTATGATCTGCCAATTAAAGTTCCGCAATTTATTCCATGCAAAAGTAGAGGGGGATTCCATATTACACAATAGCTATTCTATTGACTTACAAACATAAAGCATGGAGATCCTTTAATATGGAAAAATCTACCATGCTCTTTAAAATACAGGCAAACCAGCCAATGAAAAGTAAGCTATCTTCATAGACCAAGTAAGTTAAGTTACTTCGGCATTTAAGTTGACTTACCCGGGTAAATAAGTTAAGTTACTTTTCTTTTCATAGACACCTAACCTTTTCTCAAAGCCTTATCCGCCCCTACATCAACACCTTTCCATGCCTTCAGGTTAGTCCATTCACTATAAGGCTCAGTCCAGAAGGATGATTTGCCGGAAGTCCCAATGGCAAAAAGACCGCTGTACACATATACAGACTGCCTGTATTTATATAAGGTTCGGACATATTTATCTGACTGCCTGAAAAGCCAATTTTCAGCCACCCGTTTTCATCAAAAGTACCGGGCATAGATATCTGCCTCTGCATAACAGCTGTCAGAGCAGAACGGATCTGTCCTTTGGAAAGAGGCTGAGGAATCTTGTCCAACAAAGCAATTTGAGAAAGCGCATGAAAAGCGCCAAAACGATACACGATAGAACGGCCCACTACAGGATAAGTGGCTTCCGGAGAGATCATCCGTTCAAGCTGGGCAACCATTCGTTGTTGACGAACCAATTGGCGTTCCAAGAACTCAGCACGCTCCAATCCATGCTTTTTCATGACATACAATACATCCGTCAACATCGGATGGATGACCAAACTGTTATAATAATCCAGATGCAATTCTGCCCCATCTCCATACCAGGCATCTCCTTTATACCATTCATCAATGAAACGGTTTACACCATAATATAATCTCTGACTATCATATTCCCCCGTAAATTCCAACAAGGCCGCTTCTACCATCGAAGCGAAAAGCAACCAATTACTCTCATTAGGCTTTATGCCACGCGTTCTTTTCAACTCATACACCAGTTTTTTTGAATATCCACATCCAGATTTCCCCAAAGTTGTCTGGGAGCTCTCAACAAACCTTGTACAAGAAAAGCCGCATCTACCAAGGGCTGGGAATGACGGTTATCAAACATCAAATAATCAGCTGATTGCGGATCGACAGCCTGTTTCAGTCCTTTAACCACCAGTTGAATATACCTTTCTCTTAACTTTCCTTCCTGAGTATCATCAGGTCCCAGTTCCAGCCAAGGAGCAATACCGCAAACGGTTCTTCCTACCGCTTCCAGATAGGAAACACTTCTACGTAAAGGTTCATCAGACAGTGACTCAAACGGCATATTCTTTTTCAACGTGCCCTGACTGAGATTGACCAACACAGGATCAGCAATCCTTGTTAAAGTCTGCACCCAGTACATACGGTCCTCACTACCTGTGGGCTGAGCATACAGTTTTCCACACAAAAAAATAAAACAAAAAGCAATCAACAAACAATTCCTAGTTCTCATTCTGTAGTTTTTTTAAGCGTAACAAAGCCTCGACATAATAATAATCTGCATAAGACAGGGGAACATCTACTTCCGAATTCTTATTATAATTTCCCACACTATGCTTCAAGATAAAACCTCCGTTGGTTTCCGGTTCGGCAAGGTACTCCGGAGAGGACAAAGAACGAATCTGCATTTCTGCCAGCTCCAGCCAATCCGCTCCTTCCTTACTTTTATCCAGCTGACTCAGTTCAATAAGTCCCGATGCCATAACAGCAGCGGCGGATGCATCCCGGGGAGCAGCAGGAATATCCGGTGCGTCAAAATCCCAATAAGGTATTTTATCGTCCGGCAAATTGGGATGATTCTTAATATAAGAAGCTACTTTCCGCGCCTGTTCCAAATATTCGGTCTTTCCGGTCTCCCTGTACATCATGGTATAGCCATACAGTGCCCATGCCTGTCCTCTGGCCCATGCCGAATTGTCGGCGTACCCCTGATGAGTACCTTTAAAATGTGGTTGTCCGGAAAGCGTATCATAAGAAACTACATGATAACAACTATAATCATCTCTAAAATGATGTCGAAGAGTAGTCTGTGCATGACTGTCAGCCATATTCATCAAACGTTTTTTCCCCCGTTGTCTTAGCAAGAAAAAACAAAAATTCCAGATTCATCATATTATCAATAATGACGGGAAACTGCCATTTTTCATTTGAATTCCACGATTTGATAGCTTTTACCCGCTCATCATAACGAGTTGTCAAGGATTCCGCTCCTACAGTCATCACCTCTAAATAATAAGGATTCTTTGCCAACCGATATCCGTTTCCGAAGCTACAATATAACATAAACCTAAATCATGGGTGGTGGTCATATCCTTGGCAGACTCCACCCGTTCTGTATATAGTTCCGCATATCTTTTCAGTTCATCCGTAGGCGTATTCTCATACAAATACCATAACACTCCCGGGAAAAAGCCGGAAATCCATGCCCGGTAATCAGATGTTTTCAACTCACCACCCTCATAAGTCCGTGGAAGCCTTCCTTTCTGATTTTCCACTTCCTTCGCTAAAAAGACAGCTTGCCGTTTGGAAACCTCCAGCCCTCTTTCTATTACTTCAGCCATGGGCTCCCTTGTTTCACATGAAACGAGAAAAAGCCCCCAAACAGCTATCAACCCTATGAATATATTTTTCATAAAAAGATATTTTATAATTGATGTAAATATAGACGTATTTTCTTAATTTCTGAAATTACTGATTCAAAGTTTCTAAAAATTCCACCTCAACTATCCGGAGTTCATTGTGTACCTTCTTGCCTCCTTCAGCTTTGAAAAGATCAAGCTCTCCGGCCTTGGGTTCCACAACTTCTATGATTTGGCCGAATGCATCGGAATCCTGAGTAGCCCCCTTCAAACGGATGGTTATCTCATCAGAACGTACCGGACGGTCAATCATCAAATGAACATATCCCAAACTTTTCTCCGTGTTCCCGCTCCAAATCAAGTGTTCTCCGGCATATACTTCAAGCGGATAAGAACGCTGCCTCCATCCGGTCAGTTTGATACAGATATCATCTATTTCCGCACGCCTTTCCAATTTATATGTAATCCAGCGGTGTTCAACCTGCCATCATTTTTCCACTCGCTCAATTCGTTGTCATCAAAACTTTTCCCTGCATCCCTTTGATTTGTTCCGGCTGTAACATCAGCCACTCTGACATCAACTTTGGTTTCTTTATAAGAGGGCGAGGACGGAGTTTCACCACGGTCAAAGCGGCTGGGCAACCCAACGGATGGGAAAAAGGTACTTAAGCCATTTTTAACTTCTACCGGCTGCGTACTGAAAGCTATTTCTTCTGAAGCCAACCCTTCCGCAGCCACCTTCAGCACCACATTTCCCGGTTGCGTTGTCGAGCGGATCATCACTCGTGTTATACCACATTCCACAGGAAGTTCTTTTGCCAACACATAATTATCTGCCGCCTGTGCTATTCCTCCTCTCCATTCAGCCGGGCCTTGTAAATCAAACTTTATCTTATGATTAGCTAACGGGCATCGTTCTCCATTGCCATCCACCACTTCCACCTGCACCATAGCTATATCAGCGCCGTCGGCAAAGACGCCTTGCGGACTATGCATCAAGGTCAGTTTTAACCGTTCAGGCTCTCCAACGGTTTGAAGAGAATGACGGCTCAATTCTTTATGCTGTTCATCGTAAGATATGGCTTCAATCGTCCCTTTCTCCCATTGCACAGAATCAAAAGTAAACAAGAACCGATAATCCTGTCTGCCGAAACCTTTGGATTTTCCATTTACAAACAGTTCCACTGCATCTCCCGATGAAACCACATAAACAGGTTTTCTCACATCCGGAGTATAATTCCAATGACCAATAATATGAGTATGATAGTTTTCCACATCCACCCATCCGTCCCACATTACCTTGTGTGCAAAGAAGCCATCCTTAGGGATTCTCAACGGATCCACCACACCGCTCCGGCGATAATTCTCGGCACCACGTCCATAAGTCTGCGTATCGGAAAACACAATCTTCGCACCTCCTGAATTGACACGCCGGCCTGTTCCGGGACGCTCACGCCACAAATCATACCAACGTCGGACAAACTCCACAGCCAGCCTGTCCTGATTCTGATTATATGCTCCGGCATCCTGTCCTTTGTGCAAAGGACCATCTCCCTGTTTATGAAACGGATAACTATATTCGTCCCAATATTTACGCAACCCCTCATCACGACAATATTCAGTCTGAATCATAGGATGATGTTCACTTTATTCACATAAAGCATTTCACCACCATATTCAGCCTCACGAATATCCAGCATCTCCCGGGAACTATCGCCCTTCCTCCGTACGGATCATACTGATCCCGTATGGCAATCATCTCAACCATGTGCTCACGGCTGATTGATTCATTTCCCGATTCATAAAATAAAATACTTGGATTATTACGCATATAAATAATGACATCCCTCATCAACTCTTTCCGTTGTTCCCAACGTCTGCCGGTCGCATCTTTTTCCGCATCTCCTGCAGGCAACATCTGTATCACCCCCACACGGTCACAAGATTCCACATCCTGTTTCCAGGGAGTGACATGCATCCACCGAAAAAGATTGGCATTATGCTCAATCATTAATCCGTTAGAGTAGTCACTCATCCAAGGCGGTACAGACATTCCTACTCCCGGCCATTCATTACTGGACCGTTGCGCATATCCCTTCAACTGCAACACACGGTCATTGAGCCACACTTTCCTTCTCCAAAACGAGTCTTGCGGAAACCTGTCCTAGTAACAACTTCATCCACTGGACGGCCATTCACCAACAGGGTAGTCTTCACATCATATAAATAGCCATAGCCCCAACTCCAAAAATGAAGATCTTTTAACGGTGCAGAAGCTTTCAATACAACTGTTTCTCCGGACTGCATTGTCGTCGGTTGTCCCCGGAATGTACTGACCCTTTTCCATCATAATCATAAATGCTCACCTCATAATCCACATGAACGGACTTGCCATACTCATTCCGCACCTGTGACTCTGCATGAACAACCGCCTCACGGGTCTTTACCTTAATATCGGATGCATAGATGTAAGTCCCTGTAGTCTGTAAATTACTGTATAGAGGCAAGGTCTGGTATAATTTATCAGTAATGTGCAACCATACATTTTTAGGTACTCCTCCATAATTGGCATTGAAATTTCTATCATTCCACTGGAACAAACTTCCAGTCGAACGCTCCTTATACCTCCAGTCATTGTCTGTTCGGAGAGCAATCACATTCTCTCCACCAAAATTCAGAAACGGAGTCAGATCAAAGCCTACCGCCATCACCCCATTTTCATGCAATCCTATATGCTTGCCGTTCAAATAGAAATCCGCCGCCTGCCGTACTCCCTCAAACTCAATAAAGACCTTCTTCCCTTTTGCAGTCTTAGGGAGCCTGAAATGTTTTCTATACCAGGCTATAGTATCCGTCATTCCCCATATATGTACTTTAAATGCCTCATCTTCATTAAAAGCCCGGGGCAAAGTAATTTTTTTCCAGTTTTCATCGGAAAAATCCGTTCTTTCCGCCCCCGGCGTATCTCCGATATAAAGCAACCATCCAGGGTTGAAATTATATTTCTCACGGTTATTGCTCTGTCCGGATACGGGAAAAAGCAAAAGCATACATAATAAAATAAGTAAATTCTGTCTGTTCATGGTATTATTCATTGATTTATCAACAGCAAATGTAGAAAATCCACCTTGATACAAACCGCTCCCACGTTTCAAGATGTGGAACAAACGTTGCAAGATACGACTACAGAGTAGCTATCGGGAAATCCTGAACCAGTCGATATCAATAAATCCTTTGCGACCGGTCTTATTTGGATCAACGGCAAAAAATCCTATTTTTGAACCTATCCAACGTCCTTTGCCCATAGCATACTCGCCACCAGCCTTCTTCCATTTCTTTCCATCAATGCTGTAGGCATAGTTCACCTTGCTGTCTTTTATACTCATGCGTAGGTACACATCCTTTATATGCATCTCCGCAGGACGTCCCTTACGTGGAGTTCCTTTTTGTGTGGGTTTCAAGGTATCCACAGTTAACACCTCATCAGTCAAGTGAGTACGCATGGCATTCGGATTATGGCGTATCTGTAACTCGTAACCGTCCTCGGTACGTTGCAGACCCACAGACGAATATTCGGCCGACATACAGACAAGACCAACATACTGGTCTGAATTACGCGAACAAAACTCAGCTTTGTGGTAGCTGTAAATTCATCAGCCGGTATTTTCTGTAATAGCATATTCGGTACATACCACAGATTACTGACATCTCCAAGCTCAGGTAATGCATACGTAAACAGGCGGAAAAACCCCATACTTGTAGCTTGACCGTAACTTTCTTTATAATCATTTTGCCATTGCCACTGCATACCAAGTTTGATGAATCAAACTCATCAGTCTCCACAGGATTAACTATAGTCTTACTATCTGATTTCGGCTTACGGAATTTCCAGTAAGGCTCACCAGCATTCCCCATAACAGGCCATCCACTACTCCAATCGACAGGTTGTAAATGACACACGCGGCCATAAGGACTTTATCCTAAAAATGTATAAACCAGTCTTCACTATATTTTGTATGTATCCATCCACCTTGATGAGGTCCATTCATCGTGGTTTTTCCGCGTTCCAATACACGTTTCCATTCATATGGACCATAAGGCGATTTACTGCGCATAGCCAATTGCCAGCCTCCAGCTACACCACCGGCAGGACAAAGAATCCAATACCAGCCGTCACGCTTATAAAACTTAGGCCCTTCGGTAGTAACATTGCCTGTAGCATCACCATCGAATACAATACATGGCTCACCTATGGCGCGTGTGCCATCAGCAGACAATTCACGTACAGTAAGCACACCATTAAAACCTATACGACTGTTAGCCCATCCATTGACAAGATAACAACGACCATCCTCATCCCACAACGGAGTCGTATCGATATACCCGAGACCTTCAACCACCATCACCGGTTTTTCCCATTCACCTGCAGGATCTTTGGTTTTCACCATAAAAATACCCCGATCGGGATCTCCCCAATAGATATAGAATTCGCCTGAATGATATCTTATACTCGGAGCATATACACCCATACCATGTTGTGTGCGCACAGAATCAGGAAACTGGCTACGCAAGGCGTGACCTATTATCTCCCAATTAACAAGGTCTTTACTGTGTAAAATAGGTAGCCGGGCATACAGTTAAAAGAACTGGCTGTAAGATAATAATCATCGCCTACAGCTACCACATCGGGATCACTATAATCAGCATTTATCACAGGATTGGTATAGGTACCGTCCCCATTGTCGGGAGACCATACTTCTGAACAATACTGTGCGCTCACACTCAACGAGCAGACTAACGATAAAAACAACAAAATACATTTCATATCCAACAAATCGTTTTTAATTAATTATTGGTTCATATTCTTTATAGGTTGTAAAAGTAGAAAACACTCTTCGATACAAACCGTTCACACGTTGCAAGATATGGAACAAATGTTGCAAAATAAAACGACAGAGCCCGTTATAAGCTTATTTATATTGTGTAGGCAATACCCCAAACAGTTTCTTGAATGATTTTGTGAAATAACTAGGTGTATTAAAACCAACCTTATCAGCTATCTCAGCAATGGAAAGACCTCCCTCTTTCAATAATTCCGCAGCTTTACGAAGACGTACATTCTTCACAAAATCAGAAGGCGAACTTCCGGTGATAGATGTAATCTTCCGGTAAAGAGTGGCACGACTCATGCACATATCCCTACTTAAATCTTCTATGGAATATTCAGGATTACTAAGGTTCTTCTCAACCATGTCCAATGCCTTTTTTATTAATTGCTCATCAGATGCTGAAATAGAATTCGCTTCTACTTTTCCTTCTTTCGGCAATGGATCTATCTCATGCCTTTGCTCCGGATTTTGTTCCAGTGGCAGAACAGTCTGTGCAACAATGGGCTTCCGTAATTTCATATACATCCGGCCCAATCCCCAAACAACCGATAAAACAACAAGTACATAAAACAAATACGCCCAACCTGTTTCATACCAAGCAGGCAGACACTGGATCATAACCGTCAATGTACTCTTACTCCACAGTCCGTTTTCATCTGTAGCACGAACTTCCAGTTCAAATTCCCCCTTTGACAAATCAGACAAGCCGATACTATTTTTCCCTGCCGGCAAGGTCACCCACTTATCGTTTCTTTGTTTATAACGATAAGCATATCTTACCTTATTTGTATTCAAATGATCAAAAGTTGAAAAAAACAATTCCACATTCCTCTCGTGAGGGGACAGTCTTATTTTCTCTTGATTATCCACTCCTATTTCAGAGAGGTTATTCATTTTGATGGATGTCAAACGCACCACGGCTCAGGTATCCTCCTCTTTTTTTCGTTATAGTGAGGAAAAGTCACAATTCCACCTCGTCCACCCACGCTCATTTCTCCCCGAGGCCTTTATACAATGATTGGAAATCTTCCAAATTTATCCAAGAATCAGTACAAGACATCATATTAAAGATATGTGTTCCGGATGATAGACCATCACCCGCTGTGATGTAAGAATCCAAAGATTCCCATTGTCATCCGACTTTATATCCAAAACAGCATCCCCTGTCAATCCACAATCTTTTGTCCGGGAAATAAAATCATTCGTATCCAAAGAATAACTATACACGTTACCCTGTTTAGTACCCACCCAAAGATTGTTGTCCGGAGCGACAGTCAATACCGAATAATTTTCTCCAGTATCCTTTATTTGCAACCGGCTTTCTCCGGAAATTCTCCACAACCCTCTACTTCAGTTGCAAAATAAACAACTCCTTCATTAGACGAAACGATAGCATTTATAAAACTAACATCATCACAGACTGTAGTCAATCGGTCTTCCTCCAAGCTATACCGAAATAAATGGTAAGTAGTCCCTATCCAAAGATTTCCATGGTGGTCATCATGCAAAGCACGGATACGCTCACCTTGTTTAATGGGTATGGCACATACGATGGATTCAAAAAGCCGGTTCTCCTTATACCGAATTAAAATTACCGAATGATCCCTTACCATATAGAGCCCCTCTCTGTCCGATGGCCTCTCAAAGAAAAAAGAGAGCTCCCTGTCATTCTCAACAACAGATATACGATCTCTCTGGGGATCATAAGCATATAGTCCCAATTTCTTTTGCCTGATCCAATAATAATTTTTCTCTTGAGAAACTGCATAGGAGACGCGATTACCCCCAAATTTTGCTTTACCCCTTCCATAGACAAAGGAAGCACTTCATTAGGAAGAAAAGAAATAATGAAAGAAGAAGGATAATAACCTGTCACCCATAAGTTTCCGGATTGATCGGAAAGAATCTTTGTGAGGATTTTCCTGTCAGCTGATAATAAACGAGAGAGATCTACCTTATCCAAAGATGCATCGTCCGTTATTTTATAGGCATATAAGTTATCTGCCGCAGTCACCCACAAATATCCCTTAACAGAATCTTGTATGATATGATGAAGCTTTCGGGTATCGGAGTTAGAAGACGCATTATCCACTGTTTGCAATCCAAACATTTTGTCTGTATCCTGTGCCTTGGGATCAAAACGTACAATACCTTTTCCCCAAGTAGTAACCCAATAATACGGGGTGTTATGATCTTCCGTCATGCTTGTGGGATACTCTTCATAGGGCCAAGGATATGAAATAAAAGAGTCCTTTACCTTATCATAGCAAAAAAGCCCACCTTTTGTTTGAGTTACCCAAACTTTCTTTTTCTTATCCTCATAAATAGAATTGACGGTATTCTCCTGTCCTTTCCATGTAAGAATGTATTTTCCAGTTCTTTCCCCTAACGCATTGTATCGAAACAAGTGCCTGTTAGTCGAAATCCAGATCATACCATCAGACGTCGCTGTCATTGTAGTTATAGTCCAACTCTTTATCGTTTCATCAGCAAGTGTCCTTATCTCATAATCTGTTTTTGACAAAATATAGACACCACGCTTCGTTCCAAACCATATTTTCCCTTCACTGTCTTCAGTAATACACGTCACACTGTTGTTTTCCAAGACTCCCGGATTCTTGAAATCAGAACGGAATACTTTCACTGTATACCCATCATCACGGCACAAGCTCCCCCTCAGTACCATACCACATATATCCTTCCGAATCCTGGAAGATACAAAGCAATTCTTTGGTCGGCAACTGTTCCGAATTAGGAAGATTTCTTATTATCATATCAAATGCTTTGACCGGAACGGCATTTATCCGCACAGTCAATAACAAAATAATGATTGGTAATACTATCCTTCCTATGTTTTTCATATTCTTCACGTAAGTACTCCTGTTAAAAACAAACGAATACAAAGCTAGGAAGAAATTCAAGAATTTGCAACTTGTCGGTTTAATCAAGTACATTAAGAATGACTTAATAAAGAATATGGCTATTGAACAGACACTTTTTCTATTCAACGCTCAGTCCTTCAACCGGAAGCTGTACCCGCCCTGTTCTCTCAGTACCAGTGGCTTCTTTCCGATCTTTTTTATAATTCTGACTGTACATCCTGCCGGAATGTCAATAGTGCTCTCCCCCTCGGCATTCAGTTTCAAGACAATATATCCTTCCTTTACCGGAATTCTGGAATGAATCCACTTCAAATGGAGTAACTCCGGTTTAATGTATATTCATTCGTCTTCATCGAAGACTGGCTGAAACCGATAAGACCGTTCAATGCGCCTACCACTACCGGGACTCCATTCGCCCCATGACAAAGACTCAGGCCGTACGGACGATTATAAAACACCAGTTGACGGGCGCGGGAAGCATTCATCATAAAGTTCTCCGGGAAACGGGTATGTCCCTGATCCATCCAGTCGCCGAACACACCATAAATATGATCCCATAACTCTTTTATCCGCCCGGCTTTGGCATAAGCCAGAAACTCATAACCCTTCTCATAACTGACCACCTCATAATAGTTAGGCAAATTCGGCAGAATATTTTCAAAGAGGTTGTCATAATGTTCTTCGGGAAAGATATCGGCCAGTATTCCCCAATATTGGGCATGATGCGAAATACGCTTGTCCACAGTCACATTGTCATTCATTGTACCGTTGATGAAGACCTTCCGGTCATCATCCAAAAATGTTCAAAAATCTTCTTTTTTAGATTCCGGGCCAACTTGCGGTATCTGTCCGCCAATGCACTCTCCTTCCACAGATCCGCGAAATAAGCTCCGGTCACATAATTATAATAGAGCATGATCTGGGCATAGGCCGCCACCCCTTTCCGGACAGGACCGTTATAGGTGGACCATCCGGGGTATAACCGAACTGCCTGTCTCCATAATTGCCGTGTACAAAACCATTCTCATCCACGATGGAGGCATAAAAATCAAGCAACTGGATGATGCGGTCTTTGTATTGAAGGGAAGTGGCCAAGTCACCGAAACGCAGATAGTTCTGTTTCAGGCCGAACAGGGCATGCAACGGATAATCAGGAATCCCTATATCTGATTTCTGCGGATCAAGCGGCATCAGTGCTATGGAATTCCGTTTTTTGACACCTGCTGGTCACCGAAAAGATAATCCCCCGCCAGTGCTGACCAGCGCATCCATGGACCAGGGAAGAAAATCACGCTTCACCCCGTCCAGATAAAAGCGGTGCATACTAGTATGCAATGTCGCACTGCTCATTTTGAACAGGTTGTTCACATAATCATCATCCGTTTCAAACTGCATCTGGTGCTCTACCGGCCACAATGACGCATCAAAACGAAGGGAGGTAATCTCAGCCCCTTGTCGCATTCCAGTGAAACATATCGGAGAGCGCGTTCCGGCAAAGTGATGGTGCCTCCTTCTTCTGACAAGGTAACAGGAGCCAATGGATATTGTTCCAGTTTCTTATCATCCCGTTCCAGTGCTTCTTCGGGAGTTTCGCCAACGCGTACGGTTATAGTTCCCTTTCCTTTCGCTTGAAAGGTCAGTGTTCCATCTCAAGATGGAAAAGTCGATGAGGACATAACCATTCTTTCCGATACTAATTCCGTCTTTACCTTGCATCTCAGCATTGCGCATGGGGAGTATTTGTGAAGGTTTAATCCGGGCTGTCATATCTTGCGGAGCTCCGGCAGCACGCCCGGTTATTATACATGACGGCACTCTCGGTATTGTCCAATGCTCTTTATCCATGCTGACTTGCCATTCATCCAGATTTTCCAGTCCCGCCCCTTTCAGAATGATACAAGGTAATGAGTCATCCGTTGTCACCTCAAACAATAAAGAGGATCTGCCCACGGGTAAAATAACCTGTTTACCGGAAACAGACTGTTTTACACCATTTATATAAAGAATAATATCCGACGGACCCTCCCAGCAAAGACTACTTTCCTTTTTCAATCTTACCTCTTTTCTGAACCAGGCATGATTGTTCTTTGCAAAAAATTTACCCGGATATCCTACATTAACGCAACGCTCTTTTGAGATACGGGCACATTGTTGCTGGTAGAAAGCAGCCAGTTGTCCCGGATACCACATATAGCGACTGTTCCATTCCTCCTGAGATTGCCGGCTCACGATGGTTACATTAGGATCCAGAGAAGGATCGAACTCTTTTGTCTGGGCATAACAACATAAAGATGCTGTTATAAAGATGCCAAGTAATTTTAATCTTTTATTCATATATTTCCTTTCATTCTTTTATCGTTTTCAACCGAAGTGTGCCTTTCAATCCAGCTGAGGATATTTTGACCGTAACATTCCCAGCCTCCTGATCGCTTCGGAGAATAATTTGCATCCTTCCCTGATACATTCGTTTGGAAGTTATGCCATGAAAGAGCTCATCCGTATAATGATCCCCGTTATCCAATGCCACCAATCGTGCCGCACCTTCCATTTGTAAAGTAAGTGGCTCGTTGTAGTCCCATACCGGACGACCTTTTTTTGTCTATGACCGTCACGTTTATATATTGCAAGTCCATACCGTCTGCCTTCCAGTCCGTCGGTGTTTCCGCCTCAATCCGGAGTGCCACGCTTTTCCGGCAGTTTCAATACGATGACGCGCCACTTCTTTGCCCGACTTGTCACGGGCTATTGCCACCACAGAGCACCGTTGCCATAAGGAACATCCTTCCAATAAATCATATTACGCAGGTTTGCCCGTGTCGTATCGTTTTTTTGAATTCCCATGCTCTGACCGTTTACCAACAACTCTACAGAATGTGCATTAGTGAAGGTGAAGAGTGACCGTCTGCTGCCCGGAGTATGATTCCAGCACTCGTTCAGCGCCATGCGCCCCACTATCACATCATTCCAACTGACGCTTTCCGCCCCCGCCGCATCGACCACGCCGATATGTACTTCGGGAATCTCCGGCATGAAAGCCGTTTTAATAAGATAGGCCTGGGGATAGGGGCGCATGGTAATGCTCAAAGAAGG
>ENA-OQJH01000493-OQJH01000493.1-human-gut-metagenome-genome-assembly--contig:-NODE-493-length-21354-cov-1.723371_pt1 | contig 21354 bp, 27 predicted proteins | sample MGYA00242597_ERZ504763 | MGnify/ENA primary metagenome ERZ504763 (study PRJEB26092, sample SAMD00036359) | human gut metagenome | host: Homo sapiens | study: EMG produced TPA metagenomics assembly of...
AAGACAACATCGGACAAAAGGATAGGATATGCAAAATAAAGAGAAACAACCAAAAGAAGGAAACATGCAGATTATTACCGAAATCCCTGACGGAAAACCTGGCAGGCCTGATTATCAGGGAAGCCGGTTCCTCAAACGTCAGCCGGGGTGTGACCTCCCGAAAAGACGGAGGTTGCCACCGGCAGAAAGCCTAATGCTTTTCTGACCGGGAAAGTTCCCCCCATTGCGACCGATTATTACATGGAAAGCAATACGGATGAAACCGAAACAAATCTCACGACATCCGAGAATTTTGACTTCCTCTACCGGTCGGCATTAAGATATGCCGGGCTGGCGGGGATAAAACTCCCTTTCCGTCCGCGGAAAGGGGCAGTCCCCGCATGAACATCGCCGGACTGTACCGGGCAATGGACGAGGCGCTGCCCGAACAGGTCAATCTGGAGGAAAAGGCGGGAAGCTTTACTTCTGCCTGTACAGGTTCCATGAATGGCCGGATTACACCTTGTTCTGGATTCCCATTGATTTCATAGAGAAAATCTCCGTACCGGTACGGTGTATCGTCCGCGAATTCATCCGCCGGTTCATCCGGCACCACGGATTGAACATGGTCAAGGAAACATGGTATTACGAACTGGCACTGGAAGAACTGCGTGACTGGAAGAACCGTGACCCGGACGCCTCGCCGCAGGAGGTCAGGCGAAACAGCCTGCTGGCGGAATCCTATGATAACGGAAAAATCTCAAAAGCGCTCAAGCGGATGGAGGGAAAGCCGTTCTGTGTACGGCTGGAGGACAAAATACGGGAATGCCGGACAGAAGCGAAGAGGGAACGGGACCTCCTCGGACTGGTAAGCGAAGGGCTGGAACTGATAACACCGGACAGCCCGTGTCTCATACAGTACTATTACGACTGGGCGTATGAGAAAGAACCGGATTTTCCACCGATAGGACTTGACACCCAAATCATGCTGGCATACTCCAACAATGATATGCTGGCAGAAAACATGGAGTCTTATTTCAATTCGGACTGCCGTGAAACCTATACCATCACCCCGGTCACATACATGTACCTGACACCGGAAACGGACAGGCTGTTCCGCATGGACGATTACCCGGAAAGGCTCTCTAAGTGGATGCAGAGGTTCATGCAGCATATAGCCGGCTCCTTTTAATTCCCCCAATCAAAATTTCAAATCAAAAATCAGATAGAGATGAATGAACTGACCAAAAAGATGCAGGAGATAATGGTGCCCAAAGCGGCGCTCATTGCCTATGAATACAGGGAAAGCGCTTATGCAACCGGAAAGAATTACCTTGAGCTTCGTCCCATCAACAAGGCGGGCAGAATGGAAGCGGGCATTCCGGTCACGTACGAGTTCATGAACGCCCTGGTGGAATCCTATTCGGACGAAAGGCAGAATGTGCCCCACGGCAGGCTGCCTTCCAACATGTTATGGTGCGACACCCGGAAGGGCATGAGAAATATATATGGTACAACCCGCCGGGAAAACGGCGGATGTTCTTCAAGGACAGCCTGAACATCAAGGATGGCGTATTCCATCTGCCGGGAGTTGTCTACATCATTGAAAACGAGAGAATGACCATATTCGCCTACAAGGGGCGGACACCGGAAGAGGACACGCCGCTTTATCTGGCGCCTTTCTTCAATGTGACGCGCGGAAGTGTGTGCCTGGGCAGCTCCACATTGGTAAAACCGGAAAATATGGACTTCCACGCGCTTCAGGAATATTGGGAGAAACGCTTCTGGCTCAGCGAATTCTCGCACCTGGGAGGAAGTGAAAATCCGACACGCGGCAATCTGGTCTCGGTAACGGAGCAGGCACGGGAGCGGCCGTTCAACAATGACGAGCTCAAACCGGCAAACAAACAGCTAAAAGATATACTGTCATGAGAAAAATACATTACACAGACCAATACCTCCTCAATCCCTATCATCCGGTAACCGTTTTCGTAATCGGGGCAGGAGGCACAGGCTCCCAGGTAGTCACCTGCCTGGCACGTATGGGCATGGCATTGCAGGCGCTCGGCCATCCGGGACTGCATGTCACGGTCTTCGACCCCGATACCGTTACCGGAGCGAACATCGGACGACAGCTGTTCAGCGAGGCGGAAACCGGGCTGAACAAGGCTGTGGCGCTTGTCACCCGTATCAACCGGTTCTTCGGCTACACCTGGGAAGCGAAAGGAAAGAGTTTCCCGTCAAGGCGGAAACACGACGGTGACAGTCCCGGACTGGCAAATATAATCATTACCTGCACGGACAACATCCGTTCCCGGCTTGACTTGTGGAGACTCCTGAAGCACCACAGGAAGAATACGCACAATGACGAAAAGACACCGATTTACTGGATGGATTTCGGCAATGCCCAGACAACCGGGCAGGTTCTGATAGGCAATATCCGGAACAAGATACATCAGCCCGCCTCCACCGAGTACCACACCATACCCAGAATGAATGTGATTACCGAGGAGACAAGTTATTCCACCATTGAGGAGAAGGATTCCGGACCGAGCTGTTCGCTGGCGGAAGCATTGCAGAAGCAGGACCTCTTCATCAACTCCATGCTGGCACAAACCGGCTGCGACATCCTCTGGCGCATGTTCAGGGAAGGAAGGACCTTTTACCGGGGGGCTTATCTCAACCTTGACACGCTACGGGTGAATCCCATCCCGGTATAAACGGAAAAGAGAGTGCCATAATGCCCGAATTGAAAAATCCGGAGGATGTCCCCCCCCAATGACTCTCTGCAAAGCTACTGATTGTAACTGCAAGACCAGAAAAGAGCCGTATCAAGCTCCGTTTTGAGCAATGATACGGCTCTTCTTTTTACCTTTAGGGACGTTCAAGTTTCAAATCAAAAGCTCATCCGGGCTAAACCAGAGTTTCGGTCACCCTTTATAAAAAACGTTCAGCGTTTCAACCGTACGGCCCCCGCCACTCCTTTTTCCGTCCGGACCAGCTCATAACGGTCCAGTTTCTCATACAGTTTTCCCAAAGTCTTGCAACCGTATCTTTTTATCTTGAACTTGGGCATCATCCTTTTCAGGGCGGTTCCGATCAGCGAGAGAGGGACTTCCGTCTTACCGTCGGCGGCCTCCTCGAAAGCCCTGTCAAAATATTCCATATCCCGCCGGAGAAAGTATCCGGGCGTATTCTCCACCGGCTTCCCTTCCATGCGGTCCGCATACAAAAATTCAGTACAGGCGCGTACCAGCGGTGCCGGGGTCTTGCCTTCACCGTATCCCAATACCGGCAGGCCGGCTTCCCGTATCCGCTGGGCAAGCAGGGTATAATCACCGTCGCTGGCAACCAGACAGAAACAGTCGGCCAGTCCGTCACGCAGAATATCCATCGCGTCTATGACCAGGGCGATATCCGTGGTGTTTTTCCCGGAGGCAAAGGAAGAGGCCTGTACCAGCCGGAAACCGTGTTCTCCGGCGGCATCCTTCCAGCCGGAAAGCGGTTTCCGCGTCCAGTCACCGTATATCCGTCTGATAATGGCATTTCCGTGGCGGGAGACAAACCCCATCACATCCTCCAAATTCTCGAAGGATGCGTTGTCACCGTCCACCAGGACCGCCACCGCATATTTCATGTCTGTCTTCATAACATGTATTTCAGGTGCAAAGTTAACATAACTTCCTCATTGTGAAATAAAACATTCTCTATTTTTTCTTCCCGCGCTGTTGCAGGAACTCCTGCACATCCGAACTGCGATAAAAGTTCTTCCCGTTCTCATCCGTCTGATAATACCGGATCAGCCCTTTCTCCCGATAACGGGCCACTGTCCGCAACGACACCCCGAGCAGTCTGGCCAGGTCATAGTTGTCCAGCAGCTTGTCACCATCCATGCAGTCCTTCACACGCATCATACTGTCCAGTTTCTTTTCCATCCGGTCAAACCCTTCCACTATGGTCATAATCATTTTCTCAAGCACTTCATTGTCTATATACATCATGCATGTCTCTCCTGTATTTTAAAGGTTATTACTGGAATACCCTTTCTTGTGCGCACTGATAAGAGTATATGCCATTCATAAGTGAAAAAAACGTGCCGTCAGCCGGCACTTCACAAAAAGCATCAAACGAATATCCTGATTATAAAATAATTAGAAAAGAATACAAATTTTATTCCGCGTATTATTGTAAAAGACAAAGTGTAAAGTTGTAAAGGGGGTATTGTAAACTTTACAAATCGCGTACAGTCATGCCCGCCGTCTTACTTTCCTGTCAGCAACGCCGATAAATGATGTTTCCAGACAACCCGTCTGACTGTTGCCGGCGAGGGCATCCGGAACGTACGGGCCAGAAAGACAGCACCTGTCACTATGGCGCCGACCCTTTCCAGGTTATGGGCATACTCCAGCAGCTGTCACCGCTGGTCAGCAGGTCATCCACAATTACGACCCGTTTTCCCCGCAGCCCCATCGCCATCATGTAATTGGCCGTATCCACTCCGGAACGCCTTTCGGAAGTGTGTTTGCTCTCCCTGTCTTCCGTGATACATATCAGATCCAGCCCTGACCGGGCATAGCCCCCGGACTCCAGAAAAGCGGCTATACCGGAAAAACGTCGATGGTAACGCCGGGAAGTGCTGCATGGCATAAACATGGCGGTCACATCTCCGGTAACGGAAAGAACCCGGAACGCCTGCGAGAAACAATTCCGGCATGGGTCTCTCCCTCCTTGAAATCATACACCTTCTGGACAAATTCGGACTGGTCGTCACAAAGCCAGTTTTCATAACGTTGAGGGAAATAATATCCGGCAAACACACAGCGGATTCCCCTGAATTCAAACAAGCGTAACGGCCGGGCCTTGTCAAACCGTTCGGGATAAGTCAACGCATACAACAAGGGGGCATGACGGTTTCCCGCTATTATGGCATACCGCATCAGCTTTTCTCTTTCCTCTCTCCCGCAGCAGGCAACCGCATCTTGCAGAACGCCTTCCCGCACATTCTTCTCCAATACCGGGCATACATCCAAAGCCCGATAAAAACCGATATCACCGACAAATTCACAATCAATTCCATAATATAAACATTTCAAAGGTTAAAATCCTGATGGCGGATAAATATAGTTGTTTTTATCGGAAAAGGCCTGCAAGTCATTCCCTTTTGAAGAAAATTTAAACAGGGACTAAAATCCTGTTCAATTCCTGCTTGCTACTTCTCGGGGGTATTTAAATATTTCACATTTTCGCTCCCCTTGCCATCTGATGCCGTCTGATGACATTTACAGACACCTTTTTGGAGGAAAGGGATTCCATCCCTATTTCGTACCGGACAAAAAAGAGAAACGTATGGAAATCGTAACCATTGAAGCGCAGACATTCTTGGAAATGAACAGGGCCTTGGAAGCCCTTGCAAAAAAAGTGCGGGAAATATGCGGGGAAAATTCCCGGAGTATGGATGACTGGATAGACAACCAGGAAGCATGTATGCTGATGGGAGCCTCCCCCGGAAAACTGTTACAGCTCCGAAGACGCAGGGCGCTCCCTTACAGCCATATAGACCGCAAAGTATATTACAGGCGCCAGACATCATCCGCTTTATGGAAAATACGATTCGTCAGGTAATCCTTTAATTGGCAAGATACAATGGCACAATCACTATTGACCAAGGAAAGTCCGGAAATCAGGCAGTTTTTTCCGGACCATTGACACATTGTCCCGCCTTCTGGACATACAGGCGGAAAAGTTCCGTCCGCTACTGAACGGTGACCGTTACATGACGGACAGCGAACTTGCCGGAAAGCTGAAACTGACACGAAGGACACTGGCGGACTACCGCCTGAACGGAAAAATACCCTATTACAAAATAGGAGGCAAATTATTGTACAAGGAGAAAGATGTCCTGGCATTGCTGGAAACCAACCGGATGGAAGCGTTCGACTGAATCCGGCACCACGTCTGTCTACCGGACGGTTTTTCTTTTCCATGGCAGACCGCACATGACACTTATGCCCGGACAGACTATCGGATTTCCCTACCATGTCTGCCGTACAATGCGGCATGTATATGGATAGTCCACGAATGCGTCGTACATCACTGCCGCACAATTTCTTACAAGACCATTCATATCGTATTTCAATTCTTACCTGCAAAGGTCGCCTTTTGCCTTCGATGCGGCAGGCGGTCCTCCGGACTGGTTGGAAGGAAAAAATCATCCTCGCTTCGCTCCGGTATTTTTTCTTCCAAGCCTTGCGCAATCACGGCAAAAAGCAAACCGGGCATATAAGAAATAGAAATACTGGCTTTTGCCAAGTCGGTCATGTTTAATCAAAAAAGAAAGATTATGGTTCAAACGAAAGAAATGAAAAATTACAAAACGGAAGTGACGGACAACAACCGGATTGAATATCTCCACTTTTTCGGAATAAAGTACCCGTTCATCGAAACCGACGGAATGAAAATTGCCTCTGACGAACTGGAGTATGCCATACGGAACCACCCGAACTCACCGGAAGGATTTGAGTTGATGGAAGAAATAGACTGTTTCCTGCCCGAAAAGAAACTGCTTAGGCTGGATGAAAAAACAATCCGGATGTATATGTCTGCCTGAACAGGAAATACAGACCCTTACTCCAACGTGAGGGAATATACGGTTTGAAACACCCCAAAGAGATGTCCCGGGAGGATATCTCTTTTTATTCATGGACAATATCAAAACTGGAAATATGTTATACTACCAAATTAAAAACTACGAAGATTTCAAAAAACGGTTCGGACTTACAACAAGGGAAAACGGAGTGATATCCAGAAAGAACAAAATATTGCTCGGACATTTAAAGAATCCCCTGTTGCTCCGGTATTGTTTGACACACAACGATTACAGCCTGTTGCACATATCCGATATGGCAGACTTGCAGAAAAAAGTTACCGAGGCTGTCAAAGAGTCCGGAAGGAACGACGGGAAGCTTACAAACAAGGTGGAACTGATAGGGGAAATCTATCACTCCGGATTGTACAGGACAAATGAATCCAAAGGGATTTGCGAAGATATGGACAAGTCTTCAGTCTGTTATATCAATGTCGAACGGAACCGGACCTTCAAAATGAAATCCGGAAAATTCATGAGGACGCTTATCCTTGAAACGGAGATTGGGAAGCTGCTTTCCTCGGGAATCCTGAACTGGCTTTCCGGAGATGTCTTCACCCGGCAATGGTACACCTATGCTACGGGCATGGTTCCGGTCTGAAACTGCATGTGGACAACCGGTTTGACAAGATATATGACTATTGGAAATGCAAGGGTGATTTCGGTTCCTGTATGACGGGTAGGAACAGGGATGAGTTTTATGCCTATTCAGTGAATGCCAAGGCCGCCTATATCACAGACGAACATGATTATATCGTAGCAAGGGCAATCCTGTTTACAGACGTGACAGACCAACACGGTAAAAAATGGAGGTTGTTGGAAAGGCAATACGCCTCCAATAAGGACGACACGCTGAAAAGGCTGCTGATTGACAAGCTGATTCATGGAGAATACATAGACGGATATAAAGTTATCGGCGCATCATGCAGTGATGCGGATGCTTTTGTGGACATTTCCGGAAACTCCCTTAAAAATAAGAAGTTTGAAATCGACTGCCGATTGGATATACGCGACACGCTCTCTTACCAGGATTCCTTCAAATGGTATAATCATAGTAAGAAAAAAGCCTATAATTATGAACCGGAAGAATATTCTCACGACCTTGACACCACAGACATCAACCTCAATGGGGATGAGGACGGGGATGAATGGGATGACTATCATGGATATTATTGTGAAGAAACCCGGCTGTGCTACAGGAACGGTGCGCAAATCCATGTGGATACGGACAACCTGAACGATTTTGTATGGATAGAATCAATATACGAATACCACCATGATGATGACTGTACAACTTGTGATGAATGCCAGGAATGGATATTGCACAGGGATGCCCTGCAATCGCACCTGACCGGCGAGAAGTACTGTTGTGGCAAGTGCATGGAAAAAGCGGAGAAGGAATTCAAGCGGAAGAACTGGTATTATTCCGAATACGACGATGAGTGGTTTGAAAAGGAGGACGACATCACCCGGATTCAGGTATGGACGGATGCGGAAAACAAGTATAAGGATACAAGCATCACCGCCGGGACATTGGACAAATTGGTAAAGGACGGAAAGGCATGGATATTTGACAAAGAGGCGTTTGATACGCTCAATCCCGGCACCGGTCTTCCCTATGGTTACAAACTTAATGAAAAAGAACATGAATACACAATTGCTAAAGAAGCTGTATAGCATTCACAGCCCGAGCGGAAAGGAACAGAATATGATACGTTTCCTCCGTTCCTATATCGGAACACTTCCCGGTAACATATCCGTTTCACAGGACCGATACGGAAATCTTTATGTGATAAAAGGAACGGGGGAAAACTATCCCTGCCTGGTCAGCCATATCGACCAGGTGGCACACTGCCACCACTCCAAGGATTTCAAGGCGATAGAGACAAAGGACATCATTTTCGGCTATTCCCCGGGCAAAAGGCGGTTTGAGAATCCGGGGGCGGATGACAAGAACGGAATATTCATCTGTCTGGAATGCCTGAAAAAATACGATACCATTAAAATAGCTTTCTTCAGGGAGGAGGAAACCGGATGCGCGGGCAGTTCCAACGCAGACATGCCTTTTTTCAACGACGTACGGTTTGTCATCCAGCCCGACCGGAAAGGCAATTCCGACCTGATTACAAGCATCGGTTTCTCGGAACTTTGTTCGGATGAGTTCATAGAAGCGGTAAAACCGGAAGAATGGGGTTATAAGGAGAACAACGGATTGTTGACCGACGTAATGGTCCTGAAAGGAAACGGGATGGGCGTCAGCTGTGTCAATCTGAGTTGCGGTTATTACAACGCCCATTCAGACCACGAGATAACGGTCAAGAAAGACCTGATGAAAGGCCTGCTATTTGTAGAGCATATCATTGAGGATTGTACCGCTGTCTATCCGCATACGGGCATATTCAACGACCGTTATGAGTGCGAGGATGAAATCCATGACATCCTAAGACAAGATCCGGCACTGACGCCGGAAGACCTTCAATATATGTATGCCACTAATTTCCCGCACTTGAAGCCGGAAGATTACGAAAGGATTTGCCAAGACTACCGGACATTGTGGGCGGGAAACGAACAAGACAGGGAACATCCTTAACCCATATTTGCAGGACAATACAACCATTACGAACCGCAACCGGCTATAATCCAAGCCTATTGGAGCATCCGTTTTGGTTGTACTGTCAAAAAATATCAAAAGAGTAGCAGCAAGCGGCTTTTCACAAACCGACATCCCGCAACTGCAAGTAAAGATAACCAGAAAAGAAGAAATTATTTTTTGGACTCTTCCAAAGAGAGCTTGCGGAACTCCTTCATCAGTTTTTCCAATTCCAACGAAGCTTTGCGGGCACGAGTACCTGCGGCCTTGTTATTCTTTTCAATCTGAAGCGCAGCATCGGTAGAAAATGCGGCATATACATCCTGTATTTGAGTCAACAATTCGTTCATATAACCTTTATTTAATTAATAATCGGCACAAAAATAACGAAAATAATCAAGAATGAAAATGATTCTGTAGTTTTATCATTCAAAACGACATTCAATACCCCCTTCACATAATCCTTCCAACAATCATACGTTTCATCGCTTACGGCACAGATATTCATTCAAATCCTTATAACCGGCATATTCCTGTGAAAGGTCATGTACGCGGCTGCCATATTTTCTCTCATCGCCATCACCGTATTATTTCCGGCAGCATCATTATCCAGACAGCTGTAAATGTCATCATATCGTGAAAGAAAGGAAAAAGCCTTCGGCAAGTTGCTGACGGAGTTCAGCACCAGGCAATCCCCCTTCGTCCAAAGAGGAAAGGCAGGCTCAAAAGACAGAAAGTCCATAAATCCCTCGAACACATAACACCTGCCCGTTTCCTGTCCATTCGTGATACAAGTAATATCCTTGGGGGAGATACAAGCCTTAAAAATCTGTTCCGTATCTCATACCCACCAGAAATATTGGGAAAGGCAATGGCAAAATAATTTTTTCCGTTCCGCTTGAAGGAAGCCTCCCTGCATATTTTCCCCGCCGTTTCCACATCAATGCACCGTTCTTTCAGATAAGTAGCAATATACGGTTGGCAAGCGGCCTGATTTTCAACTCCTGAAAGGCGGGTGCCGCCTCTTCAACAGGGCAGGAAATTGTAACCGGTTTCAAAACCGCCCTTTTATCTTCAATATACCGTAGCACATGGCTTATATCATCTGTCTGGTAAATCTCCTTAGCCAGGGTAATAATATCCCCGCCCTTCCCCAGCCCGAAGTCATACCACAATTCTTTCCGGAGATCAATCTTGAAGGAAGCCTCCTTTTCCATCCGGAAAGGAGACTTGTACCACACACTGTTCCCGCGTTGTATGACCGGGTGATGCCCCAGTCCTCCTAAAAAATCAACAAGCCTGATTTTCTTTGCTTCCTGTATGTTCATAGCATGACATTTTTCATGAACCGACTCACTGTTACCACACAAGACAAAGAACAGATTAATACCTGGAATGAGAAAAACAAAGTCGTCAGATGTCATCAAAAGTCGTCAAATAACATGTGGCAATAGAATTGTTGGACTTATTACACGATTTTACAATATTGCATACAATAGCCCCCCTTTGTTATTCATTCTTCTAAACCAGTTTGCATCAACAAGCTTTCTATTGGCAACAAAATATTTGATAGTACCCTCAAAACAAGTATTGAAAGACAACGGCTCAAACTTGCAACCGAGCTTAATAACATTCTCCTTCCAGCAACCACAACACTCTAATTGGGAAAATTTGACTCTACTATAAGCAATCAACTATAAAAGTCACAGATACAACATTAATTTCTCACTTCATTTATGTATTTTTACTGCCGAATTAACAAGAATCGTTATTGTTAATTCTGAACACTAAAATTTTTGATTCATTGCTTTCAAAATTATAGTTAACTTTAAACGCAATGAATTAAGAGTACTTAACCTACTTTTTATTTGACAAACTATTAAAACATCAATAATAATGGATGCGATAATTTTTTATAATGGAGAAGAAAAAGAATATATTATTGAAAAAAATAACTTAACATCTTCCATTTTTAAAGAACAATATGAGAGAGCATTGAGACTTATCCAGGACATTGTAAACAATCCCAATAATACAACACCAAGTATAGTATCTTTTTGTGGAGACAGGGGAGAAGGCAAAACATCTTGCATGCGCACCATAATGTATTTATTGGAAGACGCAAGTAATAAATCCATAAAAGAATTATATAAGAATTGGAATATCGTAGACAAAAAGTTCGAAGTATTGGAAGTGATAGATCCAATATTCTTTGATAAAGAGCACAATGTTATCCAGCTTTTACTTGGACAGTTATATGCTGATTACATAAAAAAACTGGATAAGGTCAAGAATAAATGTGAGGAAGCAGAAAAATTAAAGCCATTAGGAAAAGCTTTTCAACGTACAACTCGTTGTTTGGCTCAAATAAAACATCCTAGAGAGAAGTTTTTATAATACAACAGAAGATTTGGAAGCATTGGCAGCAGCAAAAGAATTGCAAAAAGCATTGATAACTTAATCAAGGAATATCTATCTGTAGCTGAAAAAGACTTCTTGGTAATTTCTATCGATGATATAGATCTCAATATAAAAGGTGCCTATGAAATGGTGGAGCAAATACGCAAATATCTGCTAAGCAAACAATGCATATTATTCGTCTCACTCCATATCAACCAGCTCATTAACGTAGTGGCAACTTACTTGGATAAAGAGGATTCTCCTCACAATCGTTTGGAAACAGAAGACATGGCAACAAAATATGTTACGAAACTTATTCCGTTAGATAATCGTGTTATAATGCCAAAGACTTACGATTTTTGCGATAAACGATTGCAAATATATAAAACACATGAAGATTCAGATGCTTCTGCTACATACAATTCTGTAAAAGAAGCTGTTGTACAACTGATTTATAATAAAACCAGATACCTTTTTTACAACAGTAAAGGAGGCGTATCGCCTATCGTTCCTAATAACCTCCGCTCTTTACGTCATTTGATAGGCTTACTCTATAATATGGAGAATTTTGTGAACAATGCTACATCAGAAGCCAATAAACATGCTTTCAAAGCTTATTTCTTTCAGACGTGGATATATCAATTAGATAAAAAAGACCAAAAGTTTGCCAATCTCTTAGGTCAAAACAACGATACTTCACTGATAAACAAGCAAATCGTTTCCTATTTGGCAGAAAATAATCGAGAAAGAATATCAACAAATGAAAACAACTCATTGCTGACTAATATTATACAACCGGATAATTATAGTTACAACATCTCAGTAGGTGATGTGTTTTACTTAACAAACTTTTTAGAGAAAAGTAACGTAAAAGAAGAACTCCGCTTACTTTTGTTTTTTATAAAATCATATTATAGTATTCGTCTTTATGAATGCTATGACATAATAACAGAAAAGAGTGCGGAAATATTCCCAGAACCACAATTTGATGGTGAGATATTTAAAAGTGACGCCTTGTTTAACCGGGTTAATATACTTCAAAAATTACTTAATGGAGCTTATTTTACTTATAATCCAGGTAATTATTTGCCTATGTCAAACGCAGGAACTTCCGTGATTTAAAAGTTATTAGCGCAAAAGTATTACGTGATAATTTATACACAGATTGGATTGACAATATGAAAAAATTTTCAGACGGAACACTTGGAAATAAAGAAATGGAAGTCTTTAAACAGAAATTTCGCATGATGGAATTTTTTGCCATTACATCCAAACGTTCTGTTCCTCAAAAACAGATTGGGAATTTTGAACGTATGAAAAGGAACAATCCTGAACCATATCATTTGTCTCCATTCAATATCAATACAGGATACATCGTATTTGACATCATGGCACCTTTTACTAATATCGTAAATCTAAAGTATGCATATGGCAGATATTCATATTTACATTACGATAATAATTGGGATTTTTATGAATTTGCTTATCAAAATAAATGGAGTTTATTGCGACGTATGATGGAATATGTTGATTTGAAAGAATATAATGAAGAACATCCAGAAGCCCCCAAAGACATTTCAACCAAAACACTCATAAACGATGAAGAGCTGAAAGACAAATTCTTCCGTTTAATATCCAATGCAAGTATAAGAAACGCAGAAGTGTTATCTGCCATGACAGAATGATAACAAGTAGACGTTTTGATTATCACGGTGTGAATGATAATGCCAGAATGATAGCAGATTTCTATAAAAGTATTATCAATTCAGAAATGCGTACTTATAAAAATAATGACAGCCAAAAGCCGTATGTTATTCGATTTGCATTTTTAGAAGCAATTATTGAGCTATTGAATACAAACGGAGATTTATTTAAGCGTATTTATGAAACAGATTCAAGTATATCATTAAGTGTAATACAACAGAAATTTTATCAATTTTACAACTTAAACTTCACTCGAAAAGCACGTAAGGGAATTGTGTCTGAATTAAGAAAAATTTATGGTACTGTAGTTGACACCATTCCTCAAGAACATGGAATAATATCTTTCCGGATGAACAAAAACAACACCCAAAGAATGAGATTATGGAAATTTTCAGAAAGAATTATGACATGATACGTTCACTTGTACAGAAGATTGTTGTAAAATAAAATAATAGATTCGTTTATCTTATGGATTTTCCTCGAAATATACTAAAAGCATTATTCTACGAAATAGAACTTGATCATGTAGCAAATGCCATTGTTCAAAAATATAAATCGGATGACTTTTTGTTTAAGAAGATAGTAGAGATTATGTCTATACTTATGCCAGCTTTTACAAAAAGTGAATTGAAATTATTGGCTGATATGGAAAAGCAAAAGTGGAAAAAGATTGTGATACTATTGGGAAATGCGTTTTAGAATCTTTAATGAATGCTATCAAAGAATTGTCTGTAAATAATACTTCAAGTTTACTAAAAGTTCAATTTAACAATCTACTTAGATGGAGAGAGACATCACTGTTTTTAGGTGAAGACCTGTTGATTTGTGCAATCTTATCAAAGAATTCACCTCAAATTAAAAATGACTTTTCATGGCAAGAAGTGCTAACACATGACAATCATGAACTAAACACTTTGTTACAAACCAATGATTTGTGTGATTTACACTTGCATTTTAGTTCTTCATATGCTGCGTTTGATTTCAATGGATACAATGGATGAATTGCAAATATTCAGGAAAAGAGGATGGGAACGAGAGCAAATGGATACAGATTGCAATGACTATTCGTTTCAAAATATTTAGTTATTTAGAATGTAAAAAGGCTGATTGGATCGGAATAGAAAATATTTTGTCATGGGAAGATAATATGATACATACGCAAACAACATCTCTTTACGATGATATTAACTTTGCTATATTATGTTCACAAAAGATAAATAATGATGGCGATTATTCATATTGGACTACGCAATAAGGACTGATATTTCAACTCTTAATAATTCTCCATACACGCTATTGTGGGGCGAAAGAAAACTTCTTTATAGCTATTTATTTGAATTCAATAATGGAAAAGATCCAAACATAAAAAAATTGGCAACAGCATTTTATATGTATTGTATAATAAAAATCAATATTAGAAAGAACTATATTTTAACAAATAAATTTGTTGGTTTGGAAAATTTTCAAGACCATAACAATAAACATTGTGATGTAGGAGATAATATAAAAGACAAATATGTTATACAAAGTAGCTTAGAAGGAAATTCAAAAATAAAAATAGAACCAAAGATTTTCGATAAGTTTTGAAAATGCAGAGAAAAAATGGCGAGAAAATCCAATACCAATTTTTTTATGCCATTTTTCTCTGATAATCTTTTTGCAAATCAACAAACCGACAGAATAGCATTCACTATATCTATTCCCAAACCAAAAAACAAAGTCGTGAAGGATGGAGTAAAAACAGAAACTGAAACACAAAAAACTTTTGAAATATTTCTCCACAAATTCTATAAAAAAGCGGATGATAACCAAATACCAATAGTAGGTGTGGACTTTGCTGGCGCATGAATTGGAATACAAGACTTATTTCTTTTCACCATTAGTTAGATATGGACGAGAAAATGGATTTGACAACTTTACTTATCACATTGGAGAAGATTTTTACGATTTAATAGATGGCTTAAGGGCTGTAGATGAAGTCTTGGTATTCTTGAACTGGAATGGACATAACAGACTAGCTCATCTCAATTCACTTTTTGTAGATGTAGAAAAGTACTATGAAACAAGGCATTGGAATATGATTATTCCACAACAAATTCTTTTAGATAATCTCATTTGGATACAAAAATGGACAGATAAATTGTGTGTCAAATTGGAAGACGATGTTGAGAAATTATTCATACAGAAAATAGAAGACTGTTTTAAGGATTTAAAGTGTGAAAAAATATTTAAGCTTCGAATCTTACATGGGAAATTTGAAATTCGAGGTTTCGAAGACACATATCTATTAGAAACTGTGGCCGAAAACTACAACAAGCTCACTCAAATAACTGCATGGCATATATTAAAAAGCCACAAGTTTTTATCTTTATTAGAAAAGATACAAACCTCCTTACTTCAAACAATAATCAACAAAAACATTCATATAGAAACCTGTCCATCATCAATTTTCTTATTGGAAGATTTGATAAATATGACAGCGTTCCAACTGCTAATTTATATAAGTACATAGATAAAGCTTCTATCTCTATTAATACTGATATTAAGGGTACAGTAGCAACTTCTTTAGTAAATGAATACTCGTTAATGGCTTTAGCTTTAGAAAAAAAGGGATTGAAAAAACAGAAATACATCAGTATTTAAAAAAAATAATGAATGCAAGTCATACTCGGAAGTTTACCTAACAAGCTACATCAGCTAAATATCAATAGAACTATTTCTACTAACCTACTATTATAAAAAAACAAATTGACTTTGAATGCAAATAAAACCTGATTTTTAATCAATTACAAAATCTCATTCTATTTAATCAGAAATTACATCAAGAAAAGAAGCGTGTATATTTGCAGAAATCGAACCTTTTACTTACCTTTGCATTGTCAAAGAGATAATGATTGTTGAATTGATAAAGAAAAGCAATGAATTTAGTGTAAGGCTAATTCAATGGTTTTTATAAAAGATAAAGCAAGAATGTGCAGTCATTCAAGGAATTAGAATAAACCGAAGCAAAAGGTTCGATTCCTGGTGGCACCACTTCTTAAGCAATCGGAATGTAGCGCAGTTGGTAGCGCACTACGTTCGGGACGTAGGGGTCGGGCGTTCGAGTCGCCTCATTCCGACAAAAGCGACAAATGATTTTATCATTTGTCGCTTTTTGTTTTAATTCACTTTGGTAACGTACTGATAATCCATCAGATAATTCAATAATCAAATTCTTTTTCGTTCGATTCCTCTCTATTTTCAGTTTAATTTATTTGCACGCCAATAGATTCATTTATATCTTTGTTACCAATATTTTATTTAATCCCATTAATTCATCAACCTGTTACATCATGAAAAACAGATTCCACCTTTTAGCCACAGCGGTAGTTTCCTTGTTATGTGTTAGTTGTACAGAAACTCAGGTTTCTCAATCCGGAAGTGAAAAAGCAGTCAATCCCCCTATTATGGTTGGAGTTCATGGAATGCCTTCCGAGTAGATATCAGTGAAGATATTATTAAAAATCAGGCCGACCTGATGGTTAAAAAAAGGTCTGAAAGACGCAGGATATCATTATATTAATATTGATGATGGTTTCTTCGGCGAACGAGATGGCAATGGAAAAATGCAGACCAACAAAAACCGTTTCCCGAATGGAATGAAACCGGTTGCCGACCATATACATAGTCTTGGAATGAAAGCCGGTATTTATACAGATGCGGGCAACAACACTTGCGGTTCTATCTGGGACAACGATCATGCAGGAGTAGGTGCCGGTATTTACGGACATGAGCAACAAGACGCCCAACTCTATTTCAGCGATTGGGGATTCGACTTTATCAAGATAGACTATTGCGGCGGAGATGTACTGGGCCTGAATGAACAGGAACGCTATACTTCCATCCGGAACAGCATCGACAAAGTAAACAAGGACGTCTCTGTCAACATCTGCCGTTGGGCTTTTCCCGGCACATGGGCAAAGGATGTAGCTACTTCATGGCGTATCAGTGGTGACATCAATGCGCATTGGGGTTCATTGAAATATGTGGTCGGCAAAAACCTATACTTGTCTGCCTACGCCAAAGACGGACATTACAATGACATGGATATGATGGTCATCGGTTTCCGCGACAACAGCAAAGTAGGAGGAAAAGGACTTACCCCGACAGAAGAAGAAGCTCACTTCGGCTTATGGTGTATCATGAGCTCACCCCTGCTGATCGGATGTAATCTGGAAAGTCTGCCGGAATCTTCTCTTGAACTGCTGACAAACAAAGAATTAATCGCTCTGAACCAAGACCCGCTAGGCTTGCAGGCATACGTAGCACAACATGAAAACGAAGGCTATGTACTGGTAAAAGACATCGAACAAAAACGTGGAAATGTACGTGCCGTTGCTCTTTACAATCCATCGGACACCGTTTGTAGCTTCTCCGTACCTTTCTCGGCACTGGAATTTGGCGGGAACGTAAAAGTACGTGACTTGGCAAAACGCAGTGATTTGGGAAATTTCTCTGATGTCTTTGAGCAAACGCTTCCTGCACACAGCGCTATGTTCCTCCGCATGGAAGGAGAAACACGTCTGGAACCGACATTGTATGAAGCAGAATGGGCATACCTGCCAATGTTCAATGATCTCGGCAAAAATCCGAAAGGCATCATATATGCTGCCGATCAGGAAGCTTCCGGAAAAATGAAGTAGGTTTCTTGGGCGGACAACCGGAGAATTACGCAGAATGGCCGGAAGTATACAGCGCAGACGGCGGACGTTACCAAATGACGGTTCATTATTCATTCGGCAAAGGAAGACAACTGGAGGTAGATGTCAACGGCATCGTAACCAAAATCGATTCACTGGGAGAGGATGACAAGCACAATCAAGTAACAATCCCCGTTGATCTGAAAGCCGGTTACAATCATATCCGTATGGGTAACAGCTACAACTGGGCACCGGACATCGACTGCTTTACGCTTACCAAAGGAATGTAACAGACTGAAAAACAGCTAAACGTGACAATAAAAAAAAGGAGGAGCTAAGATCACTCTCCACTCCTCCTGTCACGACAAACAACTAAAATTATTCACTATTTGATGCCATCCAATGCCCTTTTAGCAGTAGCATTAGTGGAGTCTATAGCCAGAATTTTGCTCCAATACTCCTTAGATTTTTCTTTATTCGCCATTGCTTCCGCTTTCAGTGCCGGATTTTCAATAGCCAATAAGTAGTAATATCCAAGATAACTGTAGCACTCAATCAAAGCTGAATTGTAATGAGGATCATTCTTGCTTTCCAGCAGGGTGGCTACCTCCTCATAGAAAGCTTCGCCAGTCCAAGAGTCGTTTCGGGGTCCAGTGCGGAATTGGCACGTGCCCTCCAAAAATTACCCAGGTAGCTGTCCGGTGCTGCTTCTGCGATGGAATGGAAAACAGAATCAGCGGCCATCAAAGCCTGCTTGCGCTCTTCAGCATTGATTGTCAGCGAATCAGTCTGCGTACCTGCACCATAATAAAGTCTGCCAAACTGGAATTGTAATCCGGAGTCTGATGTTCTTTATCAAGGGATGTATAATATTTCTGGTAAGCACTAATTGCTTTTTTATAATCATTCTTCTGTTCATAGGCAGAAGAGATATTTTTGTATAAGTCCGTCTTTGTCGGATCTAATTGTATGGCTTTCTCATATTGTCCTACAGCTTCATCATATTTCTTCAGAGCTTCGAGCAAATGCCCGTAATACATATAGTCAAGATATGAATAATCAGCCTTGTCCGATTCGGTAAAAAAAGCATCCGCCGCTTTTATTGCTTCATCAAAGCGCTTCAGTCTGTATAATTATACATTGCCAGACGATTGAACGCCGCGTGACGCGCATTCTTTTTCAATCCCATATTCGCCACTTCAAGTGACTTCTCGAAGTCATGGTTCAGGAAGAGGGCAAATGCATATTTCACTAAATCCTCTTCTGTCGCTGTCGGTCCCATCGCAAAACGCGAATAAGCTTCGGCGGCTTTACTAAAATCATTCTTCAAATAATAGATTTCGGCAAGTTTCTTATCTACGGCTGTGTTGGACGGTTCCTGGGCTTTCAGCTGTTCCAGTTTTTCAATGGCCAGAGCAGCATTGGCTGATTTATAAATATCCGCATATCTCAGATATGCTTCTGTGCAACTCGGATCGAAATAGATAGCTTCTTCATATTTCTGAGATGCCAGACCGGCGTTTTTCTGCTCAAAAGCGATGTCTCCCTCCAGTACGGAGGCAAGAGCCGATTTGCCATTCACTTTTTTGGCAAGAGCAGCATACTCCTGTGCTTCCGGAAGTTTTCCGGCTTTCAGATATACCTCGCCGATAGCCACCAGAAGTTCCACATTCTTTTTATTCTTTCCTTTTATCAACTGTTCAGCTTCCTCATTGGCCTGAGCCGGATTCGTCTGAATGGTTTCTTTCAATTTTGCAACTCCTGCCTGCCATTCGGCATCAGATGATTGCGCATAGAGCGACCCAACTGCTATAAACGCTCCAGCTAAAAACATTTGTACTCTTTTCATGATAGTCTCTAATTTTAGTTATTATTCGTCTTTCACATGGACAATACGCACTGGCTGAGTAGCCGGAACAAGTCCAGATTTTAATATAATCCGCTGCCCTTTGTCGGATGTCATAAAAGAAGCGAATCCCCAAGGCAGCGCACTGCGAGGATCATTCAGTAATGCGTAAATGGGTCGTGCCAATGGATAGTTACCATAATACAGGTAAGCCTGATAAGGCTTATAACTGTTAGCAGGAGTAGCTACATCCTCCGCACTCACTGCCATTACTCTGATTTCCTCGGTGAAAGAAAGGTTGGTGGTGTCGCTGCGGTTGCCCAGCCAGTTCACACCAATGACTCCCATTGCTCCGGGGTTCTCTGCTACATACTTTATCACCTGCTGATTGGTCTTCAAGGCACTGACATTGTCAGTAGCCAGTGGTTTTCCACCACAGATAGAATCCATTGTATAGCGTACAGTGCTGGAGTTTTATTATCGAACACCACCTGAATACTCTTCAGGCGGGGAGTTCGGATTTATATCCTTCCAGTCTTTCGCCTCACCAGTGAGGATGCGGCTGAAATCCCGTACGGTCAACAAAGAATCCGGATTGTCCCGGTTGACGATTAATGCCAGACCATCTGTAGCCAGCTTAATCTCGCGGGGAAAGAACTTGCGGCTGTGAAAGGAATTCATTTCTTCCTCAGTCAATGTCCGGGTTGCAATAGCCAACCGGACACTGTCTTTCAGAAGTAAATTAATAGCCTCGACTTCCGTCGTGTAGCGAGGAACAATTCCGGCCAAAGGATACAGACTTTCAAACACATCTATCTCTTCCTGTATAATAGGCTCAAAACTTTCATCCGCCGCAATAGATATCACCCCAGACGAATACGTATCCGTCGGTCCATCCGATTTGGAACGGCAAGCACTCAACACCGCCAACAAAACGATTCCTACCAGCCAAAATTGTCTCTTCATCATCTTACTGTAATCTAAACATTACCGGAACGGTGAATTTCACACGTACCGCCTTACCATTTTGTTTACCAGGAATCCATTTCGGCATACTTTGTACCACACGCACGGCTTCTTTATCCAAGTAAGGGTCTACACCACGAGCTACGTGCACATCGGTGATAGTACCGTCACGCTCTACCACAAACTGGATAATAACGCGACCTTGTGTTCCATTCTCCTGTGCAATTGTCGGATACTTGATATTTTTTCCAAGGTATGACATCAGTTCCTGCTGTCCACCGGGGAAGGTCGGCATCTGCTCTACCATATCAAATACTTTTCCGGTTCCGCAGCTGTGTCACCACTTGCTTCAGGTCAGCAATATCGGCTCCGTTGGCTTCGTCATTACCTTTTACGTCGCAATGGAGATTGCCACTTTGGTAGAAGTCAATTCTTCCTGACTCTTGATCTCATCGTCTTCGTGCACCTCTTCATCTTTCTTGATGACAGGGGCAGTAAACTTAATAGAACTCTTCAATGCAGGAGGGGGAGGTGCAACCGGTTCGTA
>ENA-OQJH01000494-OQJH01000494.1-human-gut-metagenome-genome-assembly--contig:-NODE-494-length-21331-cov-1.918742_pt1 | contig 21331 bp, 29 predicted proteins | sample MGYA00242597_ERZ504763 | MGnify/ENA primary metagenome ERZ504763 (study PRJEB26092, sample SAMD00036359) | human gut metagenome | host: Homo sapiens | study: EMG produced TPA metagenomics assembly of...
GTCCCATCCCAAACGGTTTTTACTGTGACAGGTATTTTGACTGCGTCCACTATGGCACGGGTAATTTCCAGCATCTTCGGAATATTCTGCAGCATTCCTGCTCCTGCTCCTTTTCCTGCTACTCTCTTCACGGGGCAGCCGAAGTTTATGTCGAGAATATCGGGCTGCGCCTGCTCTACGATCTTCGCAGCTTCGACCATCGTTTCCGTATCTTTACCATAAATCTGAATGGCTACAGGGCGTTCTTCATCGCTGATACTCAGTTTCTGTGCAGTCTTGCTGACAGCGCGTATCAGTGCATCGCTCGATACAAATTCAGTATATACCATGTCAGCTCCGAACTTTTTGCACATCAGGCGGAAAGCAGGATCTGTCACGTCCTCCATCGGGGCGAGTAGTATAGGGTGTTCTCCCAGGTCTATATGGCTTATTTTCATAATCGATACTTCTTTTTGCGGTGCAAAGGTACGGATAAAAACTGAAAGAACTATTTGTTGAGGTAAGTTTCACGGATACGGATTAATTCGTACCTTTGCATTCTCCTATCACATTTTAATGATTATCAGATAGTAAAATGAATATAAAAGATTTTGAAATAATGGCGCCTGTCGGTTCGCGTGAATCCCTTGCGGCAGCCATTCAGGCTGGAGCCGATTCTATCTATTTTGGTATAGAAAACCTTAACATGCGTGCCCGTTCTGCCAATACGTTTACCGTTGATGACTTGCGTGAGATAGCTCAGACGTGTGATGAACATGGAATGAAAAGCTATCTGACCGTTAATACCATTATCTATGATAAGGATATTCCTTTGATGCGTACCATTGTGGACGCGGCTAAAGCGGCAGGAATATCAGCGGTGATCGCTGCCGATGTAGCGGTAATGAACTATGCCCGTCAGATCGGTCAGGAAGTACACCTGTCTACTCAATTGAATATATCGAATGCGGAAGCCTTGAAGTTCTACGCCAGTTTGCCGATGTCGTAGTGCTGGCCCGTGAGTTGAATCTGGAACAGGTGGCCGAGATTTATCGTCAGATTCGGGAAGAGAATATCTGCGGTCCGAGCGGAGAGCAGATTCGTATTGAAATGTTCTGTCACGGTGCCTTGTGCATGGCAGTCTCCGGTAAGTGCTATTTGTCTCTGCACGAAATGAATCACTCGGCCAATCGGGGTGCCTGTATGCAGGTATGCCGTCGTTCTTATACGGTTCGCGATAAGGAGACGGATGTGGAACTGGATATCGACAATGAATATATCATGTCACCGAAAGACTTGAAGACCATTCATTTTATGAATAAGATGATGGATGCGGGTGTGCGTGTATTCAAGATTGAGGGACGTGCCGCGGTCCTGAGTATGTGCGTACGGTGGTGGAATGTTATAAAGAAGCGATAAAGGCCTATCTGGATGATACGTTTACAGACGAAAAGATTGCCGCTTGGGATGAACGTCTGAAGCAGTCTTTAACCGTGGCTTTTGGGATGGCTACTATCTGGGACAACGCTTGGGCGAATGGACACGGAATTATGGTTCGGCCGCTACGGAACGTAAAATCTATGTGGGCAAAGGTATCAAATACTTCTCCAATATCGGTGTCTCTGAGTTCTTGGTAGAAGCTGCCGAAGTCAGTGTAGGTGACAAGCTGCTGATAACGGGACCTACCACCGGCGCAGTCTTTATGACACTGGACGAAGCGCGTGTCGATCTGAAGCCGGTAGAGACGGTAAAGAAAGGTCAGCGTTTCTCAATGAAATCAGAGAAGATACGTCCCAGCGACAAATTATATAAATTGGTATCTACCGAAGAATTGAAGAAATTCAAGGGACTTGATGTAGAACAGAAAAGAGGATAAACGATGAGCCAGTATATCTACGAATTGGAGATGAAGGTGCGTGATTACGAATGTGACCTCAGGGGATTGTCAACAATGCCAATTATCAGCATTATCTGGAGCATACCCGCCACGAGTTTCTGACCTCGGTAGGTGTTAGTTTTGCGGCGTTGCATGAACAGGGAGTCGATCCGGTAGTGGCACGTATCAATATGGCTTTCAAGACTCCGTTGAAGAGTGGGGATGAGTTTGTCTCCAAACTGTATATGAAGAAAGAAGGCATCAAATACGTATTCTATCAGGATATCTTCCGCAAAAGCGATCAGAAAGTAGTAGTGAAATCCACTGTTGAGACGGTATGTGTGGTAAACGGACGTTTAAGTAACAGCGAATTGTTCGACAATGTCTTTGCTCCATACCTGAAATGACCGATAACGAACAAGAACAAATATATAGCATCGCTCTGACAATGGTGCCCGGTATCGGCACATTGGAGCGAAACGTCTGGTAGAGGGCATGAAGAGTGCCACCGATGTGTTCCGCTTCAGGAAAGAACTGGCGCAGCGATTATCCGGAGTACATGAACGGGTGTCGGGTGCACTGGACTGTCCGTCAATTATTGCCCGTGCCGAACAGGAACTTGTATTCCTGCAAAAGAATCATATCCAGTGCCTGACTTTTCATGATGAGGCGTATCCTTCCCGCTTGCGGGAGTGTGAAGACGCTCCTGTTGTACTGTTCTATAAGGGAAATGCCGATTTGAACGCTCTCCATATCATTAATATGGTGGGTACCCGCCACGCTACTGATTACGGTACACAACTCTGTACTACTTTCCTCCGTGACTTAAAAGCTTTGTGTCCTGACGTATTAGTTGTCAGCGGCCTTGCTTACGGCATTGATATCAATGCCACCGGAGTGCATTGGACAATGACTTGCCTACAGTCGGCGTGTTAGCTCACGGACTGGACCGTATTTACCCTTCTCTTCATCGTAAGACAGCCGTTGAAATGCTTGATAAAGGCGGATTGCTGACAGAATTTCCTGTCGGTACAACACCGGATAAACACAATTTTATCAGTCGCAACCGTATTGTGGCCGGTATGTGTGATGCTACGATTGTGGTAGAATCGGCTGCCAAAGGCGGCTCTCTGATCACAGCCGAGCTTGCGGAAAGCTATCACCGCGACTGTTTCGCCTTCCCCGGTCGTGTGACCGATGAATATTCAAAAGGATGTAACCAACTGATCCGTGACAGTAAAGCATCCCTTCTGTTGTCTGCCGAAGACTTGGTGGAGGCGATGGGATGGACGTTGGATTCACATCCGGCAAAGGTAGAGAATGTACAGCGCAGCCTGTTTCTGGAACTGACAGAAGAGGAGCAAAAGGTAGTTCATACGTTGGAAAAACAAGGAAACTTACAGATTAATACCTTAGTGGTAGAGACAGATATTCCCGTACATAAAATGAGTGCAATTCTCTTTGAACTGGAAATGAAGGGAGCCGTACGGGTATTGGCAGGAGGAGTTTATCAATTATTATAAATCTAATAACCAACCTAAAACAATTTGAAATGAAACGACATTTTCTAGTATTCATGGCAGCAGTATGCCTGTTATCCGTTCAGAACACACGTGGACAGCAAATGGTGCCTGCGCAGAAAATCTCCGCAACACCTGCTGCCGGCACACAAATGACTCTTGCACAAGCTGATGGGATTGCTTTTCGTGTACTTTCTTTTTTCTGAGGCTTTAAAAAGAGCGGAGGTGGAAGACAAACTGCTTTTTGTCGACTGCTTCACGACTTGGTGCGGTCCTTGCAAGAGGTTATCCAAAGTAGTTTTTAAAGATTCCCTGGTTGCCGATTATTTTAACCGTCATTTTGTGAATCTGAAGATGGACATGGAGAAAGGTGAAGGAGTGGAACTCAGAAAGAAATATGGGGTACACGCATATCCTACCCTTCTTTTCATTAATTCAAGCGGTGAGGTCGTATACCGACTGGTAGGTGCTGAGGATGCTCCTGAATTGCTGAAGAAAGTGAAACTGGGTGTAGAGTCCGGTGGACTTTCGGGACTTAAGAAACGTTATGAAGCTGGTGACCGTGACTTGGCTTTTATCTGCGGATATATCAATGCGCTTTCTGCTGCCAACCGTGAACAGGAGGCAGGAAAGGTGGCAGCTGATTTCCTGCAGGGAAGAGAGCAGAAAATGCTGGAAGATGAAGATTACTTTTTGGTATTCTATTACTATGTGCATGATGTTAACTCTTCCGCATTTCAGTATGTGGTAAACCATCAGAAAGAAATTGCTGACAAATTTCCCCGTCAGGGTGCTTCTCTCGACCGCAGACTACTTGAAGACTGGATAGCCGGTTCATATGCCTATCTGACAGTGGACGAGTCCGGTCACTGTACGTTTGACGAACAGGGACTGGATGCCTACGTGGCGAAGATGAAACAGATGAATGTGGCGGAAGCTGACATGATAGGCGAGAGTCTGCGCCTCAGCAGAGACGGTATAATGAAGCAATGGGATTCATTTGTGAAACGTGGCGATAAGATACTTGCTTCGCACACCATTTTGGGTGACGAAGGGCATTTATTGCAATGGGTGAACTGGCTCAATAAGGAATGTGCAGATATGTCATTGCGTGAGAAAGCTGCTCAGTGGTGTGATAAAGCCTGCGAAGAATTGATAAAGAAGAATGAGGAGATCAAAAAGAACTTGCCTCCCGGAGCTATTCCGGCCATCTCCATGGTAGACCATAAAGGGCAGTTACTACAAGTGGCAGAGAAGCTGAGAAAACTGATGCAACAAAGTTGAGACCCTGTAGGGATTCATAAATAAGAGGGTGAATTCTAAGTCCTCTCCAAACAATATCTATAAAATCTTACCCAAGTTTACGAACATTAACGTATCCTTGGGTAAGTTTGTATATAGACATACCTACTCTTCAGAAGTGTATAGCTACTTCCTAAACCTAAGATATTTTCGAAGTTAAGGACCTTTTTATTATACGGCTAATGTTACAAATGGAGTCTGCCTTCGTATCACAGCAAAAGACCTTGCTATGATTTTGGCTCTTACAGCATTGATTACAGATGCTTTATGTTTCCCCTCTGCTATTTTCCTTTTATAGTATGCTTTCATCTGCGGATCCCAAGAGATGGCAGTAATAGCTGCCCGGGTAAGGTATACTTTTACTTCTTTGTTAGCCAATGAAGAAGTCTGCGTTTTTCCCCGTATGGAAATACCTGAAGTATGTTCAAATGGGGCGACCCCACAATAGCAGGCAAATTTCCTCGGGTTGTCAAATCTTTGAAAATTGTCAGTAACACACAGTAATACAATGGCATTGATAATTCCTATTCCTTTTATACTTCTTAATAGCAAGTAGTTTGTGTAAAGCGATGTACTGGCGGCTATTAGTTGCTCCATATCCTCTTCCACCTCCAGGATTCTTTCTTTTATCGACTTGAGCTGCTCTTCCAAAAAAGAAATGGATTCTGTCACATCAGCCAACTTAGCCATCCAGGAGAATGTTTCCAATAACTTTATGCTTGATACTTTTTGCTTGACCAAATTGTCACGTATAATAATCCATCCCCGCAGTCTCACCAAGTCTTTGTCAGGCAATTTGTATAACTCCAGTTTTCGATAGTGTAATACCGCATAGTTCGCTATTCTTTTGGCGTCAATGCGGTCATTTTTGCCTCGTTGCAAGCCTATGGACTTCTTGATGGTCAACGGGCAAACCAAAGCCAGGGAAAATCCCATGGAGACACTGGAAACAGATAACTCTGTGACATAACTTCCCATGTTTTCAGCACAGAACAAGAGTTTGGATAAAGAGAGATGATAACCAGCTATCCAATCCAATAAAGATTGGATCCCAGTTGGAGTGTTATCAAAAGACTTGTGAGACAACTCTTTTCGTCTGCGGACATTAATGATGCATCGAAAGTTTTTTTTCCTACATCAAGACCTACAAAATGAGAATAATTCATAACTTTGTATTTACAGTATTAAACATGAAGGAGAAACAGCTAATACATTTATTAGGTCGTGAGCCTACAATTCTAACTGGCTAGGTTCTCCTATTAAGAGAGTTGCAGTCTGATTCAGCCTATAGTCATTTAAGACTAGTGTCAAAGTTAGTTCACTGCAACTCTACTTTTCAAATATACACTTATATTTTGTTGTGATATTTAATACTGCAAATGTAAATGTGCCAAAACTCCCCTTTTAACGAAATCATCCTCGCTACAACTATCTTTGTGGCGAGGATGGATTTTTAATTAATATTCCCGTATTTCATTCTTATAGATTTTTACTTCTACCAGCTTTTGGGCGTTTACATCCGAGACCCAAAGAGTGTTTTGGTCTACCAGCAGCTTCTCGGGTTTCTTAAAAGTATATCCTTTGACGGACTTAAAACTGTTTTCCCAGTTCCCTTTGGTTCGGTCATAGATAAATAGAGACCCGTTTTGGGCAGATAGAATCATTCGATTTTCATGCAACGCGATGCCGCAGGGATTGAAGCTCAGAGGGAGCGTTTTTTCTGTGTCAATCAGTATCTTCTGATCTCCTTTTTCTATCAGTGTGGTGTCGATGGCTTGAATTTTCTGATTGCCGTATTGCCCGAAATCAGCAAGATAAACGATACCGGTGGAATCCTGCACCATCTGATGAGAATGGAAACCGTTATTCACATCCATTCCATCTCCTTTACTGCGGCAATAGAAAGGAACTTTCTGATAATTCTCCAAAGTTACGTCAGCTTCCCGGTAGACTAACAGATTCTTTTTGGTACGAATCATGATATTTCCGTCCGGTGTGATAGCCATAGCGTGAGAGTGTACCATCTGATTGATTCCGTCTCCCCAGTTACCTGTGCCGATGCGTGTGATGAACTCCAGCGTCCGTACATCGAATACATCTATTCGGGAACTTATGTTTGCAAGGTACAGCCGGTTACCGGATATTCCGATCGCTTCAATCTTATCCGGAAACTTCTGTTCTGCCTCTTTATATTTCCAGCTTTTGAGCGAAGCCAGATGTCGGTTCTTGTTCCGGTCATAAAGTTCCAGACTAAAGCTCCGCTTTGAATATTGGCTACAAAAAGAGTATCTCCTTTTATGTAAGTAGGTCCGGGGGTGAATTGACCTTCAGCCAAGCGAAGTCTGTGCGGATAACTGTCGTGCCGCTTCGTATGAATAGTAATAATAGCTTGTATATGGCTCTGCGGGTTTTGTAGCCGAGCGGACTTCCGGGTTTTCTTCTTCCGAGCAACTACCTGTGATTAATGCCATTAGTAACAGACATCCGGTATATAATTTTTCTTTTCTCATGTCTTCTTCTTTTTTAATTCAACTTTTCTACAGGGATTCCCGTTACTGTATGTGCATTCCGGTCTACTATGAACAATGTCTGCCGTGCCATTGACATCTTTTCCACGTTACTGAAGGTGTGTCCTTCGACAGTTGTGTAATCCTTAATCACAGTCCCTGTCTCCGGATTGACTTCGGCCAGGGCGATAGGCTGATTCTTGTCTGTAGCAAAGGAGACGAACATTCGTTTGCCGATAAATGCAATGTCGTACGGCGAATAAGAGGTCAGATTAATGACCGTTGGGCTTTCCATTCCACCTGTTCGCGCATTGCCTGAAGGTCGAATACATAAATCTTCTTATTTCCCTGGTGGGTGGTATAAAGTAACCCGTCGTTGCCGATTGTCTGCCCGTAAGTACCCATTGCCTCTCCCATATTCGATGTCCGGCAATATGGCACATTTTGAAGCTTTTCCGGGGACAATATCGTCTTTCGGATAAATACACATACCCGTTTCTTATCTCGGATAAACACGCATCCCCGGTGTACCAGTACATCGAAAGCATGAACCGTTTGGTTGCTTCCTTCTCCCCAAGAGCCTGTGCCGATGGTTGCCACCAGTTCAAAAGTCTTTTCATCAAAAATATCAGTCCGGCTTTGTTCGTTTGTAACGTAAATCTTACCGTGGGCTACGGTCACGCCGTTCGGTGTTGCGGCAAATCCCTTTGTTGCCCCTCCTTCCGTCCACTCTTTCAGGCTTTTTATGTGCGTCAGTTTGCCGTTCTGCTCTTCCAGAATCTCCAGACTGAAATTTCCGCTGGCATTGTTCACGATGTAGATTCGGTTGCCATATACACAGACATCCTTGGGCGCAAAAGTCGATTCCGTGGCTTGGGGAATATCTTTGTAGGTGATGATGCAGGAGAGTGGTGTTCCTTGCGCAGTATCCTCATCCTCTTCTTTCAATATCGGCGATAGTCCACCGTCGATTGCATCCAGTTCAGGGTCTTCGATGATGTATCGGGAAGCGTTGTATTTTGAGCTGCCATAAAGTTTGCCATAGCGGCGGGTGTGCATGAATCTTCGTGAGTACACCGGAAGTTTCTTTTCGATGCATAGTTTGTTGTATACGGTGGCGCAGAGGGTAATCCATCCGGTTCCCGTTTGTTCGTAAGTCATGTTTCCGCTGTGCCCGTAGCCGAGGCAATGACCCAACTCGTGAAACGTGGCGCTGGTGTGCGCTCCGTCGTCTGCGTAGTGTTCCAGAAAGCACCATTCGTTGAGTCCATAAGTTTCTCCGCCTCCCAGTCCGTCTACGGTTGTCACTTTCCCGATAACGAAGCCGGAGTGGTTGATTACTTTTTTGAGGAGCATATCGATGTCAATAACAGTTTTGTTGCGTCACTATGCAGTTTGCCTCTGTATTTTTCCAGTTCTTCGGCAAATTCCTTTGAGAGAACATATAGCCGTAGTTCAGCATCATTGCTACCGCTTCCCGGGCGTGAGCCGGATAAGTGGATAGGCCCATGAACCGGTCTGACTATAGGCGGAGAAACGTACGTTGTATTTGGACTTGGTGGAAAGCAGTTTTTGATAGTATTTGTCATTACATTCTATTTCCAGTTTGAAGTCGGCTGCGGACAGGTGTGGATTTGCCATAATCTGGATTTCTTTTCCTGAACGGGTGATGTAACGCTTGCTTTGCGTCAGCATCGGCAGTTCCTTATGAAATTCAGTGAAAGCTGGGAGCACATCGAACTTTGCCAGTTGGAATGCTTCTTCATATCCGCTGATGGTTGCCCACACAGTCACCTCCTTGACAGGACGGGGCGAATAGAAACGGATAAATAACTCTTGCTGCTCGGTGATGCTGACTTGCAGGGGCTGGTTTACTCTGAATCCCCGCTGGGTGTTATTGAATAGAATCGTGGCAGGCTCATCATCCTGAAGCATTAATTTGAAAACATCCGGAGTCAGGTCTTTCTCTGCTATCCGGATTATTCCATACGGGTTCTCTGTTGTTTCGCTGTCTGTGTCTGCCGGCGTTTCTATTAAGTCGTCTTTGGTGCAGCTTTGCAGTCCCCATATACAGAAAATAAGAAAATAGGTGAAACGAAAGATTCTGTGGAATATCATATTTCTTTTTTAGTTTGCGGGCGGCAAGGTATAAAAAAAATGTTTATCACCATTCATCCTGCTTTTTTTCCCTTATCTTAGTGGCGTAATAAAAAACAAACAACTATGAATCAAACACGTTGTATCGTAATTTTGTCTATTCTTGCTCTTTTTGTAGCAAGCGTATCTGTTGCCGGAAATATCTCTCTACCGGATGCTTCTCAAAAAGGTTTTTGAAGGAAAACCATGTATTAACTCTCCCCGGGCGATTGGCAATTATCCTGCCAGTCCTTTCCTCTTTTATATTCCTACTACCGGTCAGCGGCCGATGGAATGGAGTGCGGAGAAACTTCCGAAAGGATTGAAACTGGATTCGAAAACAGGGATTATCACAGGATCAGTAGCTTCTAAAGGTGAATATACCGTCACTCTTAAAGCTAAGAACGCATTGGGGACCAGTACGGAAAAGCTCGTGATCCGCATTGGTGATGACCTGTTGCTGACTCCTCCCATGGGTTGGAACAGTTGGAATACTTTCGGGCGACATCTCACCGAAGAGTTGGTTTTGCAAACTGCGGATGCGCTGGTAGCCAACGGAATGCGGGATTTAGGCTATTCCTATATTAACATCGACGACTTCTGGCAGTTGCCCGAACGGGGAGCTGACGGACATTTGCAGATTAATAAAGATAAGTTCCCGCGTGGAATAAAGTATGTGGCAGATTATCTGCACGAGCGCGGTTTCAAACTCGGAATTTATTCGGATGCAGCCGATAAGACTTGTGGCGGTGTATGCGGCAGTTACGGCTACGAAGAAGTGGATGCGAAAGATTTCGCTTCGTGGGGTGTCGATTTGTTGAAGTATGATTATTGCAATGCTCCTGTCGACCGGGTGGAGGCTATGGAGCGCTATGCAAGATGGGAAAGGCGTTGCGTGGTACGGGACGTTCCATCGTGTTCTCCATTTGTGAGTGGGGACAGCGCGAACCTTGGAAATGGGCAAAACAGGTAGGCGGACATTTGTGGCGCGTTTCGGGAGATATAGGCGATGTCTGGAACCGGGAAGCAACAAGTTGGGCGGGCTTCGTGGTATCCTGAATATTCTTGAAATCAATGCTCCTTTGAGTGAATATGGCGGTCCTTCCGGTTGGAATGATCCGGATATGCTGGTAGTTGGTATCGGTGGTAAGAGTATGAGTATCGGATATGAATCGGAAGGTTGCACCCACGAACAGTATAAGTCTCATTTTGCATTATGGTGTATGATGGCTTCTCCATTACTTTGCGGAAATGACGTGCGAAGTATGAATGACAGTACATTGCAGGTTCTGTTGGATAGGGACCTGATTGCTATCAACCAGGATGTGTTGGGCAAGCAGGCGGAGCGCAGCATCCGTGCAGATCATTATGATATTTGGGTAAAGCCGTTGGCTGACGGTCGCAAAGCGGTAGCTTGTTTTAACCGGGCGGATACTCCACGTACTATAGAATTAAATTCAAAAACGGTGGAAGACCTGTCTTTGGAGCAGGTGTATAGCCTTGACAGCCGTTCTATGGAAAATGCTGCGAATAACATAATGGTGGACTTGGCGCCTTACCAATGCAAGGTTATATCTGTGGAAAGCCGAAAAAATAGTCAATGACAGTACTGGAATGACAGTAATAAATCTCTGAGGTAAAATAAAGAAAGGTTGGGGCATAAAAAAGGAGCAACGCCTTGCTCCAACCTTTGTTAACCTTAAATCTAATACTATGAAAAAATCACATGACAAATGTAAGTCTTCTTGCTATTCCTTCCAAATAATATTCTTGTATTTGCGTCTCTTTTGATTTCTTTCACGGATTTTCACTGTTATCGCACACAATGGGTCTGAATTGAGGAATCTCAGCCTTTTTATTAACTAACAAGTTGTTACTAACAAAGTTGTTAGTAACAAACTTGTTAGTCATTGACGATGCAATCCTTGCTTATGTGCCAGTACTCCAGTTCTTTAATTTGTTATTAACGCTCGAAGTCTTGAGGACTTGACAAAGGCTTTTTTATGTTGTATATTTGTAGTCGTAATAACAACAATAAAATTCAAATCAAAACTTAGAAACGAATGAGAGGAATCTTATCTTTTGCTGCACTGGCTGCGATGTACTTCCCCGGATGTACAACGAGTAAAAATGCGGTGCATTGTCTCAGCCGATGGATTAAAGGTTGTAACCCGTTGGTCAAAGAACTTATACCGACAGGTACTTGCCGTACAATCATCGTTTTGACATCAAACAGTATAAGATCATAACAAAACATCTAGGAGATCCTTATGAGGATTAGGGCATAAGTAGCCCGGCAATGAGCAAAAGGCTGCAAACTTTTACGGAGTTTGCAGCCTTTCTTGTTGCATAAATTCAAGAAAAAGAGATTTGAAAGGCGTATCGGCGTTTTTAATAAACTTGGGAACCTTTCTAATAAACGATGAAAGAATTTATTAGAAACTCAAATACGGTTTTAGTATACAGTGTCTATGTTTTTCATTGTGGGTAAATCGGGAGAAGGCAGTATCGTATTCATTGGATTAGTATATTGGTAAATTTGCATGACTATTTTTACCTTTCTCTCATAGACCGTTTTGTATGACAAAGTATCATGTTGCTTTTTCGTTGGTTATACTATAATGCAGCTAATTTGTACGTAATTCTATTTGAGCAAACAGAATAATTCGTTTATTCGCATATGATAAATACCGAAATGAGTATTATTGCTCTATTATATATATGTATATTCGGTTTTCTAAAATTATAAAGCTATGAGAAAGCACACTTTTCTATTTATTATCTTTTTGTATGTTGGCATCTGCATACAGGTTAAGGCAACAGATCAAAGAGGGGAATATCTCGTCATAGGTAAAGATACATTGGAAATGTTTACTTGACCATTGGGAGATAGTGAGACTCTGAGTAAGCAGGTAAAGAATTGTATTTCGAAGCGCTCCTTCTCTACTGATTGCGGGCGGGGGTATGTCGGTATATGGAGACTGGAAACCGACAGAATCTATTTGGAGAAACAGCAATGAACGCACTTGGAAAAAAATATTCATCTGTATAGTCGATTGAAAATAAGCGAATTACTTTAGGATATTTACTGCTTTAAAGCCATTGAAAGGAGACACAAGGGGGACTAAAGGGGACTGGACGGTTTGCGCCCTGTTATATCTTTGCAGAGTCATTCAGACAAAACGGAATGGCAAACAGATAACCTTTATTTTTTTAACCATTTAAACTTTAACAATTATGGCTTTAGAGTATGTAGTAACAAAAAGAGTGTTCGGTTTTGACAAGGACAAAAACGAAAAGTATGTAGCAAAGTCGGTTCGTTCCGGCAGAGTAAGTTTTTCCAAGATGTGTGGCAAGGTGAGCCGTCTTTGTGGAGTTCACCGCAAAGTTGTGGATCTGGTCGTCAGCGGTCTTGTCGATATGATGGCGGAGGACATTGACGACGGAAAGAGTGTTCAGATGGGTGAGTTCGGCATCTTCAGCCTACCATTCGCGCTAAGAGTGCGGATGACGAGAAGGAAGTATCATCTAAGTCAATCGTCCAAAGAAAGATCCTTTTCTATTCTGGAAAAATATTCAAGACCACGTTGGATGATATGAGTATTACCCGTCGTGCGGAGTTGGATACGGACTATACGGACGGAAGTAGTAACAATGGCAGCGGTAGCGTAAAACCTAATCCCGGTGGAGACGGAGGAAAGGGTGATGAAGAAGCGCCGGACCCGACTGTATAAATCTTCTGTACTTTCTTTTTAGGTAGCAGACAGCGTGGGAAAGGCTTATTGAAAAGTTGCAAATGCACAGATAATCGGTTATACTCGATTTTCTGTGCATTTTTTCTTTATATAATGCCTTGGTGTATCTATTGTTTCCTCCTTATTTGCTTCTAACTTGCAAATTCGTTCCAATCGTTTCACAGAACCTTCCATGTCCTGTTTTTTGTTCTGCTAGTATGATTTAGTTTATATTATAACTTCTATATTTGTTCACAGAAACGAACAATTATGAAACACGGAATCTATACATGCGTTATTCTCATGGCATTTCTTGCTTTATCAGAAGTGTGTATGCAGTGGTTCCGGTTTTCACGATTGCGAGTGACACTATCAGGCGGGTGGTGATATATTTCGATCAGGAAGAAACAGATGTTGATTCCTGTTATAAAACTAATAATCAAGAAATTAATGTTTTAGATTCTTTGCTTGAGGAAAGAATAAATTCAAGATATATCACTGCGCTCAATGTGGTCACTTTTGTATCGCCTGACGGAGATTCGGTTTACAATGCCGCATTATCTGTCCGAAGAAACAATTCGATGAGAGAGTTCTTAAGGCAACGTTATCCGTATGTTGATGTCGAAAAGATTAAACTTACTTCTGAAGGAGAAGACTGGTCTGAACTTCGTAAGTTGGTGCGTCGGATTCAGACTTGCCGGACCGGGAAGAAGTCTTGATGTTGATAGATTATCATCGGGATAACATCGTGAAGCGAAAAGAACTGTTGCAGAAGTTGAATCAGGGAATGGCTTACCGATATATTGTCCGCAACGTGTTACCTAAGTTGAGACGCGCTGAGATTACGGTTGTCCGCAAAGTTCCGGAAATGGAAAAGAATATTTTTGAACCGGTATCTTCTGTCTCCGGATTGTTTGTTTCAAAGCAGGAAGAGGCGCTTCCGAGCGATCAACCTGATAAGCCGGAGGGAGAAAGTAAAGAGAGTATGGCTTATGAGGTGGTAGTGTCGGAGCAGAAGGGCCGGTTGAAAGTAAAACGGTGCTTGCAGTGAAGAATAATCTGTTGTACGATTTGGCGTTGGCGCCAAATCTGGAAGTAGAGATTCCGGTAGGCAAAAGGTGGTCTTTAAATGCTGAATACAAATGTCCGTGGTGGCTGAACAGTAAACATGATTTCTGTTATCAGCTTCTTTCGGGAGGAGTGGAAGGACGTTGCTGGTTGGGCAATCGTCAGAAGCGCAACCGGTTGACAGGGCATTTTGTTGGGCTTTATGCTGAAGGTGGAATTTACGATTTCCAGTGGAAGGGCGACGGTTACCGGGGCGATTATTACGGAGCTGCGGGAGTGACCTACGGGTATGCGCGGCAACTGGCTCGCCATCTGTCGCTCGAATTTAGCTTCGGCATCGGGTATCTGACAACAGAATATAAGAAATATACTCCTTACGAGGGGGATATCGTGTGGACAACTAGTGGACGTTATAACTTTATAGGTCCTACCAAGCGAAAGTCTCTCTGGTATGGCTGATAAAAAGAGGGAGATAAGGACGTTATGCAAGATACAAGATACATACTTCTTGTGCTTCTGTCCTCGCTGCTGATGCTGACCGGATGTAGCCGTCGCGAACTATTGGATGATTATCCCGTAAGCGGGGTAGATATAAAGTTAGATTGGAACGGTGTTACCGATAAGTTGCCGGAAGGGGTTCGGGTGATTTTTTATCCGAAGAGTGCGGAAGGCAGAAGATTGATACATACCTTTCAGTAAGAGGTGGAAAAGTAAAGGTGCCGCCGGGGCGTTACTCGGTAGTGGCTTACAACTACGACACTGAAACGGTGCAGATCAGAGGAGAGGAAGCCTATGAGACGATTGAAGCATTTACAGGCTATTGCAATGGTCTGGGAATAGCGGGAACGGAGAAAATGGTATGGGGACTGATCCCTTATACGTAGTGCAGATCGATGATTTACATATAGCGAACAGTGAAGAAGAGCTTCTACTGGATTGGAAACCGAAATTAGTGGTAAAGACCTATTTTTTCAAGATCAAGGTGGAAGGACTGGAATATGTTTCTTCAATTGTAGGCAGTGTGGAAGGTATGGCGGGTTGTTACTGTTTGGGCAGATGTTGCGGGATGATGTGCGATGCTCCTATTTACTTTGAGGCGCAAGGGCGTCGGGTGAAGTAACGGGTAGTTTTACTGCTTTTGGAATGCCGGAGGCCGCGATAAGCCGGGCAGGTGACAAGATAAAGCTGACACTGGCTTTTATTAAAGTAGATAAAACCGTGCAGAAAGCGGAGATTGATATAACGGAGGTGGTTACTAATTCTGAGAGTGGAGGTAGTGGAGGAGGAAATGTTGATGAACCTCCCACGGAAATAGAGTTGCCACTTGATGAAAAGGTTAAGGTTGAGAAGCCGACTACTAATCCGGATGGCGGAGGTGGTGGTATTGGTGGAGATGTTGGTGATTGGGGCGATGAGGATGAAGTGGTTCTGCCTGTTGAGTGAGATTAAACATAAACAAATATAACAATATTAACGAATTAAAAAATACAATTATGAAAAAGATTTTATTGGCTATTGCAGCAGTTGCAACAATTACAGGTTGTTCACAGAGTGAAGAGTTTGAGAATCCGGGACAAAAGGCGGAAATTAATTTAGTACAGCAGTAACTAGAGCAACTGCACTTGATACAGAAGGTTTACAAAATGCTGGTTTCCAGGTTTATGCATATAATACAGGAACGACAGAAATGTCTACTACTGCGGTTCTTCCGTCTTCAGCATGGATAGCTAATAAGGCAACTTATGCTAGTACTTGGTCAGTAGCAGGAGGTCCGTATTACTGGCCATTAGATGAAAATTTACAGTTTTTTGCTTATTCTCCGTCAGATGGAGTTACATATACTGGTCCTGATGGTACTATTGCGGGATATCCTAAATTTACTTATAAAGTAGGGGATACGGCTGCCGATCAAAAAGACTTAGTTATTTCGTCCGTGTTGAATCAGACTAAGGAAACGGATAAAACAGCACCAGTTGTTTCGTTAAATTTTAAACATGCATTGACTCAAATTAATGTTCAGGTGATTAAAGGAAGTACAGATTATACCTACGAATTTGCAGCTGATAATGCTGTTACAATAAGTGGCATTAAAGGCGAAGGAACCTTTGCTTATACAGGAGCTGACACTGGCGATTGGACGCCAGAAGGCACTGAAGCGACGTATACATATACTTTAGGTGATTTTACTGACGGGACAAGTGCCATTGTTCCTGGTAATGCACTGATGTTGATACCACAAGATATTACTGATGCTAAAATAACGATTAGGTATAACACAAAGAAGGGCGATAGCTATATATTTAAAGGATCAAAAGAGATTCCTTTGAAGTCTACCACAGCATGGGCTTTTGGAACTAAAATTTTGTATAAGCTGACTTTACCGGTTGGTGGTGAAGAAGTAAAGATCGAAGCGACAGCTGCTAAATGGGATACTGAAAAGCCTGAAACTACCGAACCTAGCGTTTAATGTATTAATAGAATAATATTTCTCAGGTTATAGTCTTTTATACCAGTTTATGTAGTTTTGAATTTATAAGATCATTCTCGTTACGACATATTGCAACGAGAGTGATTTTATAAATTTCTTCCCTTTCTCATTGTCATATAAAAGATTTCATATACATTTGTTGGCCAACAGGAACAAATCAAACACCAACACAAATATATGTCATCTATCTGTCAAGGTACTTGGGATTGTCAGAACTGCCCGAAAGCCGTAGACAATGCTATTGCTCACGTTATTCATCCAAGAGGCTATCACCAACCAGTCCGGAAATGTGAGGAAAACTTCATCCTTTTTTGATAAGAGGTGAGGTATTGGTTAATAGTCAAGAATATGCAGGTACGATGCTGAGAGCAGGTGAATTTATTCTTCAGGCTATCGTTCAAAATTTGAGATGCTTGCCATGACTGAGTGCGAATGTATTTATTATCGTTTCATTCAGCCGGAACTATTCTGTGACTTCCGTTTCAATCATATTATGAAGGAGGTGTCTTCACCATTAATCTATTCACCATTAAAGATAATCCCTGAATTGAAATATTTTTTGGATGGCTCTAAATCCTATTTGAGTGAAAGTAAAGTTTGTCGGGACTTGCTGTCGTTAAAGCGCAAGGAACTGGCATTTGTATTGGGGTACTATTATTCAGACTATGATTTGGCAAGCTTGGTACATCCACTCTCTAAATACACTTCCACTTTCCAGTACTTCATCCTTCAAAACTATAAGAAAGTAAAAACAGTGGAAGAACTTGCCCAACTTGGCGGCTATACTGTCAGTACCCTGCGCGTATCTTCAATAATGTATTCCACGAACCGGTATACGAATGGATGCAGGCGCGACGTAAGGAAGGTATTTTGGACGAGTTGCTTAATACAAACAACAGTATCTCTGAAATATGCTATAAATATGGCTTTGAATCTCTGCCACACTTCTCCAATTTCTGTAAGAAATTCTTCGGTGCTTCTCCACGCATGCTAAGAACAAACAAAAAGACTATCTGATAATTTTTCAGAGAGAACGTCAAATAATCTTTTTTTCTTTGTGAGCATAGTCATTTGTTGTATATTGCTGCTGTTTCCCTTAAAATCAGTCTAATACATCTTTATTATAGAGTCGGATCACTTCAAATAAAGCCATGACAAGGCGGATACGGAAATTAAACTTTTTATTTCAGTAATTTAAATCTATTGCGACACGTACAATAACTAGGATATAAATCATAAATACTATGTAATGAGAACAAAACGAGCTTTTAAGGAATTTTGTGTATTGGGTGGTTTGGCATCTTCCGTTTGCGGGGTGGCTCAGGAACGCCCGAATATTATTGTCTTCCTTGTAGATGACATGGGACTTATGGATACGTCGGTTCCTTTTATCGCAGATGAGAGTGGTCAGCCGGTGCGTCATCCGCTGAATGACTGGTATCATACTCCGAATATGGAGAGACTGGCTAAACAGGGTATTTGTTTCTCTACTTTTACGCACAGAGCGTGAGTTCCCCTTCCAGAGCTTCCATCATGACCGGACAGAATGCGACCAGGCATGGAGTCACTAACTGGATTAATGCTGAGAGCAACAACCGGAATCCTTTCGGACCGCCCCAATGGAACTGGAAAGGTCTCAGAAAGATATGCCTACCATGCCGAGAGTCCTGCAACAAGCCGGATATAAAACCATTCATGTAGGAAAAGCACATTTCGGCTGTATGGGAAGCGAAGGAGAGAATCCGCTGAATATCGGCTTTGATGTAAATATCGCAGGTTCCGGCATTGGACATCCCGGCAGCTATTATGGCGAATGGGGATACGGGCATATCAAGGGACAGAAGATTAGAGCAGTTCCTGACCTGGAGAAATATCACGGTACAGATACCTTCTTGAGTGAAGCGCTGACTATAGAAGCGAATCGGGAGATCACCAAAGCCGTAGAAGAAAAACGACCTTTCTATCTGAATATGGCCCATTACGCAGTTCATTCACCTTTCCAGGCAGACAAACGTTTCTTGTCACGCTACACCGACCCGGATAAGAACGAGCAGGCAAGAGCTTTTGCTACATTGATAGAAGGCATGGATAAATCATTAGGCGACATCATGGACAACTCGAAAAGCTGGGAATTGCCGAAAATACGCTGATTCTCTTTTTAGGAGATAACGGTGGTGATGCTCCATTGGGAGATGAACGTGGCTATGGTTCTTCCGCTCCGCTGAGAGGTAAAAAGGGACGGAGTTTGAAGGTGGTATGCGTGTTCCTTTCATCGCAGCTTGGGCAAAGCCTGAGAAGAAGAGCAAAGTACAGAAGAACTTGCCTATTGGAGTAGGAAGTATGCAGACACAGTTGGGCACAATCATGGATATCTATCCGACTGTTCTGTCTGTGGCAGGATGCGAAGTTCCCCAAAACTACGTGATAGACGGATTCGATCTGAAAAAGCAACTGAGCGGTAAGGTGGACAAGAAGCGTCCCGAGTCTTTCCTGATGCACTTCCCTCACGCACACCGCGGCAGCTACTTCACCACCTATCGCATGGGCGACTGGAAACTGATTTATTATTATCTTCCCGAGACTCCGAAACAACCCAAAGCCTTGCTTTACAATCTGAAAGACGATCCGGAAGAAAGGAATGAGCTGTCTGCCGCACATCCGGATCAATGCAGAGAGATGATTCGGGAAATGTCCGCCCGGCTAGAAAAGGAAGGAGCTCTTTATCCGGTGGATAAACAAGGAAATGAGTTGAAGCCTTTTGTTTACTTTTAAATAGGTGCTACTATTTCAACTGTCTGTTTTGCCAAAGCATATCTATTAGGCAAAACAGACAGAATTATATATCATTTGTCAGATACAATTGCTATGACCGGATTGGCATCTTCATCCAATTGGCTCATCCAATGGGGAATATTCTCATTTTTATTGTCAGATTGTTTTTGAGAAGCATCAGGAATACTGGCAGCTTCCAGAATAAATCCATATTCTCCTTTATAACTGCACAATGCCGACAGGTCAACTTTCAGTTCCTGCTCTGAAGTGAGATCGTCAACAATGAATTGCTGGCACTTTGCAAACTTAGTTTGCTGTGTTTCTTTATTATACAAACCATTATAGACTTGTTTGTTTTTTACGTATTGAAAAAATACAGAATGTGTGTTTTCCAATACATAAGCTACGTAGATACTTTGCGGATTACTATACCATAAAGGATTGGCGGATGAATGATCTGTATCTGTATGAAAAACCATATATGGATATAGTTTCCTGTTTTTAATTGTGTATATCGTGTCTGTGAAGGTTTCTCTGAAACGTACTTCATTCTCGGACGACCATAGGCTGGGATTATAGAGAGGCAGCAGTAATTCTCCTTGCTCCTTATCTTTGATAATCATTACCCCTCTTCTTCCCAGATTTCCAAAGAAACCTGCTCCTCTTTTTATGATAGAAAGGCTGGATATATTATCCGGAGAAGGGATAGAGGGCGATTTTAATAAATTGGGAATTGAATCCAGCTTTTCTCCAAAGGAGTTGAGGAAAAGCAAAGAGTTGCTGGATTCCAATCCTATACTACTATTACAATGGGCAATAATGGTAGAGTCGGAAAACGCGAAAAAGTCGGGTGCGGCAGGTATATGTGGAATTTGAATTTTCCCGGTCATTTCTCCTTTCTGATTATATTTTAGCAGCTGGTCCGGTGCGCGAAAGAAGTAAAAAAGACCTGCATCATCTATCCAGTAATTTGTCGAGCTATATCCACTTGGATCATCACCGATATGGCCTATACTGCATATATACTTCCCGGTCTGTTTGTGGAATAAGAAACATTGGTCTTTAGTAGCAATCACAATCTTGTCTTCCAGCAGCGCTATATGGGGATTGTCTCCTATCAGGCATACTTCGTTGGTTTCCAAAGGTACATAACGTACAGTATTCTCGAAGTCAGATAACTTTAGGCTTTGGGAATCAGTTGCATCCGTAAGATTTACAAATAATGTATCCTTGGCATTCTCCTGATTTGTGATGCATGAGGTTAGTAAGACTACTATCCATATCAGCAATAATTTATTCATCGTATTTAATTTATTTGATTGTCTGGCCTTATGTCACAAAGAAAAGAATAAAAAACGGATAATGAACAAGCTATCTATAAATAATTGGTCAGTAAAAAGAAAATCCCCCGCCAGCTAACGCCGACGGGGGATTTATGCTATTAATCAAATCAAGCTCACGCTTAGTCTTTCAGTTTAGCGATGATGAAGTCGCGGTTCAGGCGGGCGATGTTGCTGATAGAGATGTTCTTCGGACATTCAGCCTCGCAAGCGCGGGTGTTGGTACAGTTACCGAATCCGAGTTCATCCATCTTAGACAACATAGCTTTCGCACGGCGCAGAGCTTCCGGTTTACCTTGCGGAAGCAAGTTCAGCTGGCTGACCTTTGCAGAAACGAACAACATAGCAGAACCATTCTTACAAGCAGCTACACAAGCACCGCAACCGATACAAGAAGCGGCATCCATAGCTTCGTCAGCGATGGGCTTCGGGATCAGGATAGCGTTGGCATCCTGCGGAGCGCCTGTACGAACGCTTACATAACCACCGGCCTGCATGATCTTGTCATAAGCAGTACGGTCTACCATAAGTCCTTGATGACAGGGAAACCGGCCGAACGCCAAGGCTCAACCAGTGAATGGTGTCACCATCGTTGAAACGACGCAATGT
>ENA-OQJH01000495-OQJH01000495.1-human-gut-metagenome-genome-assembly--contig:-NODE-495-length-21321-cov-3.082618_pt1 | contig 21321 bp, 20 predicted proteins | sample MGYA00242597_ERZ504763 | MGnify/ENA primary metagenome ERZ504763 (study PRJEB26092, sample SAMD00036359) | human gut metagenome | host: Homo sapiens | study: EMG produced TPA metagenomics assembly of...
TTACTTTACCCGGCTTGTTGTATCTATTTTTTCTTCCGGAATATTACCACTAATTACAATTTCGTCAATCAAGCTTTCATTGGGCAATCTCAATGTATAAAGTGAAGCTTCCATCTGACGCATCAGATTACGTTTCAATTTATCCGGTGAATAAATAAAGGCCTCAACCACAATGACACGACCGTTAGCACGATCCACCCGTGCATGAGACACAAACGGACCTCCCATCATGTCACCTTCCATTTCCCATAATCCGCGAGCTTCTTGCGCATACTCTCCTTTTACAACAATATCTTCCACATCCACAAACATAGAGTCTGTTGCCATATACATTCCTTCGCGTTCACCCGGAATATTTGCTTTCATTACAGAATCACGTTTATGAATGAAATAATCTTTAGTAAAGGTATCCTTGTCTGTATAAGGATAAGAGTACATTACAAAATTCATATCCGCTGTAGCACGATTAGTAGAAGCCCACAAAAAATCTTTGCCTTCTTTATAGTTAGCCAGTTCTATCGGCACCCAGATATCACAATCAAAAATACTTCCTACCTTAGTGGAAATCACATCGCTATGTTTTTGTTTCAACAAAGTTATCTGACGATTCATCTCAGCTTTCACAAAGAAATCTATAATCACTTTACTGTTCTTTGCTACAAATTCCTCAAATTCGTCTTCATTAGGAGCCTGAATTGTCATAATCATCTGCGGAGACGCATAAACATCACGGGAAAACTTGAGTTTGGGCTGAGTATAAATATCTTGAATATCCACAATGATGATATTACGGAATATTTTCAGCACACGGTCAAAATGCTGAGGGTCCACATTTGATATACGAAACGAACGCTCCGCCTGGGGTAGTCCGGGCACATTGGTATCCAATACATCAAACAATGCACGTCCTGCAGGACGGTCCCATACAGGTTTATTTACTACGACCAATACTTCGTAAGGTCTACCGCTGGACGTGGGGGTAAACAAGTTCTTTTGTCCCTTCTTACAAGAAGCCAGTACCAGAACCACCAGCACCAAACTTAAATAAAATGCTATTCGTTTCATAATTATATGATATTATTGTTTAGTTTACTGTAATGTAACACCTTTCTCTTTCTGTTGTTTAGCTGTAGACAACATTCCGCAAGCGGCAAAAATATCCTCTCCTCTTGATGCACGAATGGTGGCAAATACGCCATGTTGCGTCAAATAATCACGGAAAGTTGTCATTGCTTCCATATCCACCCCTTCTAAATCAACATCAGGAATAGCATGAAACCGGATTAAGTTGACACGACACTCAATACCCCGCAAGAGTTTCACTATCTCTTTAGCATAGATCAGTGAATCGTTCACTCCTTTGAATACGATATATTCAAAAGACAGACGACGCTGTTTGCTAAAATCATAATTATGCAATATATCAATAATTTCCGTAATGGAGAAAGCTTTCTCGGCGGGCATCAAATCCCTTCGTTGCGAAGGAATCGGAGTATGCATACTGATAGCCAGATGACAATCACTTTCATTCAGAAAGCGCTCCAGTCCTTTCTTTAAACCCACAGAAGAAACAGTGATGCGTTTCGGACTCCAGCCGTAACCATATTCTGAAGTCAGGATCTCAAGCACTTTCAACACCTCGTCCAAATTGTCGAAAGGCTCTCCCATACCCATGAAAACAAGATTAGTCAGCTTTTCCCTTTCGGGGATAGAATAGATCTGGTTTAATATTTGATTGGCTGTCAGATTAGCTGTAAAACCCTGTTTCCCGGTCATACAGAACTTGCAGTTCATTTTGCATCCTACTTGCGAAGAAACACAAAGAGTAGCCCGGTCCTCATCGTATATAAACCGCTTCAATGAAATTACGGGTTGGCGTACGGAAAAGATATTTCACCGTACCGTCTACCGAACGCATTTCTTCCACCGGGGCAGATGCCCCCACCTCATACCCTTCTTTCAACGCTTCGCGATGCTTTAATGACAAATTGGTCATCTCGTCTATCGTTTCCACCTTTTTATCATACAACCAAGACGCAATCTGCTTTGCGGCAAATTTAGGCATTCCCAGATTCCTCACAATCTGTTGAATCTCATCCAATGTCCTGCCAAGTAATGCTGTTTTCGGAGTTTCCATTTATATTTAAAAGACAATTAGCGTACAAAGGTAGAGAAAAAATAAGATATATTACCTATCTTTGCCGTGAGAAATACTTTTTAACAATGAGAAAAACAATTAATTGCTTTATTCCTTATATGGAAAGCACAGCGGCAGAACAGACAATCCATGCTCTAAAAGAAAGTAGCATAGTCAACAAAATCTATCTGCTGAACATTGAACCCAACAAGACATTATCCACACCCGATGGATGCGAAATATTACCTATTGATTCACTAACCAGTTCTAAGACAATGAAGATGATTGCTGAAAAGGCAGACACACCTTATATCTTGCTCTACACCAAAACTTCTGCTTTGGAACTGGCTTACAAGGCACTGGAACGCATGACTGACTTCCTGCAGGACAGAGAATGCGGCATGGTTTATGCCGACCATCATGAATGGAAAAACGGAGAAAAGAAGAAACATCCCGTCAACGACTACCAACCTGGCAGTGTGCGTGATGATTTCGACTTCGGTCCGCTACTGATATTCAACAGAACGGAATTCATCCTCGCCAGCCTCCAAATGACAGAGGAAAGAAAGTATGCCGCCCTTTATGAACTGCGCCTATTCCTTACCCTCCATTCTCATCTGGTACATATCAACGAATATCTTTATACGGAAACAGAAAGCGACAACCGCCTGTCCGGCGAAAAGCAGTTCGACTACGTAAATCCCCACAACAGGGAAGCACAGATAGAAATGGAAGAAGTGTTCACACTGTACTTGAAAGCCATCGATGCCCTCCTTGAACCTATGTATGTGGAAACGGATGTAAAGAAAGGAAATTTCGAGTACGAAGCCTCCGTCATCATCCCCGTGCGCAACCGCGCCCGTACCATTGACGATGCCATCCGGTCGGCACTCTCACAAGAAACACGCTTTCCATTCAACATCATCATCGTGGACAATCACTCGACAGACGGAACCACAGAAATCATCGGTCAATACAAGGACAACAAAGCGGTAATCCACCTTCAGCCCAACGTACCGATCTGGCATAGGGGGATGCTGGGACCTCGCAATCAACCACCCCCGGTGCGGACGCTTCGCCATACAGCTTGACAGCGATGACCTGTACAGCGACACCCATACCCTGCAAACCATCGTAGACACGTTCTACAAAGAGCAATGCGCCATGGTAATAGGAACTTACCGCATGACGGACTTCAGGCTGAACACCATCGCCCCGGGAGTGATAGACCATAGCGAGTGGACGAAAAAGAACGGACACAATAACGCATTGCGCATCAACGGCCTGGGAGCTCCGCGCGCATTCTTCACACCTATCCTGCGCGAAACAGGCGTGCCCAATGTCAGCTACGGAGAAGATTATGCCCTGGGACTCATTTTCTCGCGCCAATATAAGATAGGAAGAATCTATGATGTACTCTATCTGTGCCGCCGCTGGGAAGGGAACTCGGATGCTGCCCTGAGCATAGAGCAGACCAATGCCAACAATCACTACAAAGACAGCCTGCGCACCCGTGAACTGGGAATCCGCAAAAAATATACAGAAGAGCTGAAGAACCGGAATGAAATCAAGCGATTTATAGACAGCCAACTGGCGTGCTGGCCACTGGCACACCACAACCACGAGGCATTACAGACTGTACAGACCAAGGAACTGTCCATAAACGGCTACACGTTTGTGGTACAGTGCAATACACAGCGTGCGGTTTCGACTACCGCCAAAGTGGATAAGGACAGCATCCAAGCACGCCCCTGTTTCCTGTGCAAGGAAAACCAGCCTAAGGAGCAGAAAGCACTGGAAACCATCACTGCAAACAGAATATGCGTTAACCCTTATCCCATATTGCCGGATCACCTCACTATCGCCCATAAAGATCACATCCCCCAACTCATGGATGAGAATATTTTCAGTTACGATGACGTCCGTGCATTCGTACAGAAATATCCGGACTACGCCCTATTCTATAATGGAGCACATTGCGGAGCCTCTGCACCGGACCATCTCCATCTTCAAGGAGTCAGAAAAACTGATGTTCCCATCATCCCGAACGTACAACAGCTGATAACCCACGCACAGACAATCGATATACGCAGCATGTATTTTCCCTACCTAGAAGAAGAGGAAGATTATCCACTAGAATGTAGCCGAATTTACCTCAACACCAAGGACTATCCCTGTCCTTTGGTAATCCTCTCAAGCAACACGCATTATGACGACTCCCTGTTATACAGCGCCCTCGCCGCTTTCCCACCGGATGAAGACGGACAAGAAGCGAAGTTCAACCTGCTGTTATGGAAGGAAGGCCATCTATACTATACGGTGGTTTTTCCCCGCAGCAAGCACCGTCCCGACTGCTACTTTGCAAAAGGCAGCGAACAGATGCTCATCAGTCCGGGAGCTTTGGACATGGCTGGCGTAATCGTCACCACCCGTCAGGAAGATTTCGACAAAATAACAGAAGAAAAAGTGGCATCCATCATAAAAGAAGTGGGAATAACAGTAGAAGAAGCCGAGAAGATACCCGGACGTTATTTTGACGAGAAAGCAAAAAGATAGAGAGAACACGAAGAGATGAAGGAATTACAGCAAGCCCATAAACAAGACGAATAACAATGAAAGAACCCGAAATAAGCGTAGGAATAGTAAACGCACAAGAAATTCATTTTTCACTGAACGGCAATTTTTTCGCTAAAGGAGAAACGGTCTGTGGTGAACAACAAGTAGCCTTCAGCGAAGGAGGTATTCTGTGGAATGGTAATCTTTACCGCGAACTGACCTTCACTCCACAAGACGAACATGCCTCGTTTTCATTATATGACGTAACCATCGGAATTAATTTCCACTGGGAACGGCAAGAAACCCAAAGTTTTATGGGAACACTGAAACTAGTGGTGGACGAAGGCAAAATCACCGCTATCAATATTCTTCCCGCCGAAGACTATTTGATAAGCGTCATCTCTTCGGAGATGAACGCCACCTCCTCTTTAGAGTTTCTGAAAGCACATGCCGTGGTATCACGCAGCTGGCTGTTTGCTCAAATAGAGAAACGCAAAGCTTTAAGTGGCAAAAATGAAGGTTTCTTTTCCTTTATCAAGACCGATACCGAATATATCCGTTGGTACGACCGGGAAGACCACACCATATTCGACGTTTGTGCAGATGATCATTGCCAACGTTATCAGGGAATAACCAAGGCATCCAGTGCTGCCGTAACTGAAGCAGTACAGGCAACCCGAGGGCAATTACTAATGTATGAACGCGGCATCTGCGATGCTCGTTTCTCTAAATGTTGCGGAGGTGCAAGTGAGGAATTCGGCTATTGCTGGGAAGATAAGAATTATCCCTATTTGTCTACCATCGTGATACGGAAGAAGAAGAAAACCGTCCGTTACCCGATCTGACTAAAGAAGAAGAGGCAGAACGTTGGATACGTACTTCTCCCGTTTCGTTCTGTGATACCCACGATAAAAAGTAATTTCACAAATACTGAACAATTACGATCAGGAAACCACAGATTTCTATCGTTGGAAAGTGCGTTATTCCCAGTCAGAGCTAGCCGAACTGATCCGTCAAAATACAAAATCAGATTATGGAGACATCATCGACCTGATTCCCATCCAACGTGGCAAGTCCGGACGTATCTGCAAACTGAAAATTGTAGGTTCTTTGAAAACATTGACTATCGGAAAAGAATTGGAGATACGTCGTACCCTGTCTTCGTCCCACCTATTCAGTTCAGCCTTTGTAGTAGATAAGGGAGAATTGAAAAACGGCGTCCCCGAATGGTTTCTGCTAACGGGTGCCGGTTGGGGACATGGAGTAGGCCTGTGCCAAATCGGGGCTGCCGTAATGGGGGAACGGGGATATACCTACGACGAAATTCTATTGCATTATTATAAAGGTGCAGATATCCGCCGTTTCTATTAACCGATCCACCAAGCCATGCGCCGGATAGGATTTCCATCCGGAATCTTTAAAATGAAAAAGGAATAATGAAAAACAAACATACTTCACCGTGGGCATGGATACCCACGCTATACTTTGCACAAGGGCTGCCCTACGTGGCAGTGATGACTATTTCAGTCATTATGTATAAAAGATTAGGAATCAGCAATACCGAACTGGCTTTTTATACCGGCTGGCTTAATCTGCCCTGGGTTATCAAACCTTTGTGGAGTCCTTTCATAGACCTTATCAAAACGAAACGCTGGTGGATCGTCACTATGCAACTCTTAATGGGTGCGGGACTGGCAGGCATAGCCTTCACCATCCCCACCGAACACTTTTTCCAACTTACGTTGGCAATTTTCTGGTTGTTGGCATTCAGCTCTGCCACGCATGACATTGCTGCCGATGGTTTTACATGCTGGCACTGGACTCGCACCAGCAAGCTTTATTTGTAGGAATCCGCAGTACTTTCTATCGCATTGCGACTATTGCAGGACAAGGGTTGCTTATCATGCTTGCAGGAAGACTGGAAATTGTAACAGACAATATACCTTACGCCTGGTCCATCACCTTTTTTGTATTGGCCGGGCTTTTCCTGGGAGTGTGGATCTATCATAAGTTTATTCTTCCCCATCCGGATTCAGACCATGCAGCCAAAGAAGTTTCCGCTTCTACCCTACTCAAAGAATTTTTTGGCACTTTTGCCAGTTTCTTTCAGAAAAAGCAGGCAAGTATTGCTATTCTCTTTATGTTACTCTACCGTTTACCGGAAGCACAACTGGCAAAAATGTGTATTCCTTTCTTTATAGATCCTATTGAAGAAGGTGGTTTGGGGCTCACCACTGAGGAGATAGGTTTCGTACAAGGAACAGTCGGCATCATCGGGCTTACCCTTGGAGGTATTTTAGGAGGAATAGCCGTAGCCCGTAACGGTTTAAAACAATGGTTGTGGCCGATGGTATGGGCTATTTCCTTACCTGATTTAGTCTATGTTTACCTCAGTTATGTCCAACCCGATTCCCTATACCTTATCAATATTTGCATTTTTATAGAGCAATTCGGTTACGGATTCGGTTTCACAGCTTATATGCTTTATCTTATTTATTTTGCGGACGGAGAACATAAAACGGCACATTATGCCATTTGTACCGCATTTATGGCATTAGGCATGATGATTCCCGGAATGGCCGCCGGTTGGCTTCAGGACAGATGGGATACAACCATTTCTTTATCTGGATTATGATATGTTGCGCTGTAACCTTTGGGGTGACGGCACTATTAAAGATTGATCCGGAATTCGGCAAAAAAAAAGATTGATGCCGATGATGAAGAATACATCTACAAACTGAGACTTTGCCCTCTTTCTCCAACAGAGTTTTTCATTTCTGCTACCACTACTGAGCTTTTATCAGAAGTAACAATCTAGATATAAGCATCTTATAGAGGTGGTGGCAGCAGTATTTTTTAGATACCCAAAAGGCTGCCACCACCTCTTATAATACTTTTCTCATCAAGACTCGAATTATTCCCACAAAAAGGAACATATATTTAGAGGAATTCTTCCGCTCCTTTTGAAAAAAGATAAGGAACTTCCGAACAATACATGCTTATCTTCTGATACATTCAACCGCATGATGTTTCGGTTTCAACTTAATGGAACAGTCTGAAACAACTCGGCATGTAGAATGAATGCAGTGTAGTTTAACGCTTTAGGTTGACTACTCTTTCATCTTACTTGTACGGATGGTTGACAGAGATAATACTTAGTTATAATATCAGTTGACTCTTTCAAGAGTTATTTCTTTGCCGGGTTGACAATCTTCCTGCAATTACTATTATCAAAAAGAATATCCTAAAATGGTGGCAGTAACATTTTCCATCCCTTCAAATATTCTGCTGCCATCACCCCTCAAAGCCTTTATTTATGAGCATTCCAGACAAAAGGTGGCAGCAGTGGCAGTAGAAAAGAAACTCTATAGAGAAAAAAATAAATAGAAGTTCACATAGCCCCCGGAAGAAAAAATCTTTTTTAAAAGATAGAAAGACAGAAAATAATGCTATACTTGCAAACTCAAGCCAAATAAAACAGACTAGAAAGAATATGACAAGGAAGAGTTTTAACCTAAAAAATAAGATAAAGTCCTCTCAACAAAACAGTTATTATATTTGTTTCATATTCAAACAATAACATAAAAGATACATATATGAAAAAGATTATTTTATTAGTATTCGTCACCTTGTTTTGCTGCGTAGACTACTCACAAGCACAAACAACAGAAAAGAAAATGACACGTCAGGAAAAGAAAGAGGCGCAAAAAGCCATGGAACAAGCCTTGTTCGAAGAAGCCAGACAAGCTATAGAAAACAAAGCTTTCACACTGGAAGCTGACCGGGTTATATTTAAAAGAGGCAGAAATGCCTTTGTTTCTTCTAATACCAATTTTGTAATGGTAGACGACGATAGAGCATCCGTACAGGTAGCGTTTAACATTCCTGCCAGCGGCCCTAACGGATTAGGAGGTGTCACTGTAGACGGCAATGTTTCCGGTTACAAGATCAAAACCGACAAGAAAGGAACCATGTATCTGACAATGAGTGTAATGGGGGTGGGTATATCTGCTCAGGTAAGCATAACATTACCTCATGGAAGCAACAATGCCACCGTAGATATACGGCCCAACTTCAATTCCAACCGCCTGACTTTATCCGGTGAACTACTGCCGCTTGACAAGTCAAATGTATTTAAAGGAAGGTCTTTCTAATCACTTTATAGTTCATAGAACATAAGCCCCGGAAATTTTGTTAAAGCAGATTTCCAGGGCTGTTTATTTCCCATTCATTCCTCTTCACACTTTTAATTTCAGTTCTTCAAAAATACACTTCAGCAACCGGTTTTTCCGTTTCAGTAACAAATTACTACCTACTTATGCCAAAGCTTATTATGTTTGTACCGGATTTCAATAGGAAAACAACATAAAATAAAAAAGTAGGTATTATGAGAAAAGTTGTAATATTAACATTAGTAACCTTGTTTACCTGCGTAGAGTACTCACAGGCACAAACAATAGAAAAGGAAATGACACGTCAGGAAAAAAAGCAGCTCAGGAAGCTTTGGACAAAATGTTATTTCAGGAAGCCAAAGAGGCAATAGACAACCAAACCTTTGTACTGGAAGCGGACAGAGTTTACTTTAAATACGGAACCTCCGCTTTCGTTTCATCCAACACCAACTTTGTAGGACTGGACGGTGACAAGGCTGTAGTGCAAGTAGCATTCAATGTACCTTTCAGCGGTCCGAACGGACTAGGAGGTATTACCGTAGACGGGAATGCTTCGAACTATAAAGTAAAAACCGACAAAAAAGGTAATATTCATGTCAGTATGAACGTGATGGGAATCGGAATCTCAGCCCAAGTAAGCATTGATATACCTTATGGAAGCAACAATGCGACTGTAGATATTCTTCCGAACTTTAATTCCAGCCACATGACTTTATCCGGTCAAATATTGCCATTAAAGAAAGCCAATGTGTTTAAAGGACGCTCACTATAAACTACTTAACTAAAATAATAGGAATATGAAGAAGCTACTATTTCCACTATTCATGCTTGCCATGATAGTTACTTCGTGCGAGAAAGATCCGGATATGAATAAACTGGATAGTGACTACAGCGTTTACACCGATTATGACAACAGTGTACATTTCAATGAGTTTTCCACCTATTATCTACCAGATAGCATTCTGGTTCCGGACAACAGCCTGAAAGCCAATTATTGGAAAGATGAAAATGCCCAAAACATTATCAGTGCAGTAGCCCATGAAATGGAACAGAAAGGCTATGTAAGGACGGAAGATAAAGAAAAAGCCAATGTAGGCATTCAGTTGTCATACGCCCAACAAAGAATACAAATAACCACAGGAGGATGGTATGGCGGCTGGTGGGATGCCGGATTCTGGGGACCTTACTGGGGAGGAGGATGGTATTATCCTTATCCGGTAACTTACAGCTATGACACAGGAACCCTGATTATGGAAATGGTTGATTTAAGACAACCTGTCGATCAGTCTAACCAAAACAAACTGCCTGTCATCTGGCATGCTTATGCGTCAGGACTGCTATACGGAAACTCCCATTTCAATATGCAGTTGACATTAAATGCCGTCAATCAGGCATTTGCACAATCTCCTTATCTGTCAAACAAACAATAAAACCGGAAAATCATGAAAACGAAAATATTAAAACACAGAGCTCCCAAACGTATCCTCATCGGAGTGTTATTAGTTCTCTTTTGTTTCACAAGTAAAGCACAGATCTGGGAAAATGTACATTTCAACGTAGACTGGCAGATGAATATGCCGTTGAACAGCAACTTTGCCGATAAATTCAGCGGATGGGGAATGAACTTTGAAGGAAAATATGATCTGACTCCCTATTGGTCTATAGGAGCTTTCCTTAATTTTCATACCAATCACCGATACGTGGACCGCCAGACCATCCCCCTCACCCCAACGGCTTCATTGACAACAGACCAGCAACAATCGGCGTTCCAACTTCCCTTTGGAATATCTGTATCCTACAAGTTACTGGATAACAGGTATGTAAAACCTTACTTCGGAGTCAAATCGGGTGCCATGTATTCTCAAAACTCCATTTACAACAATCTGGTACAATGGTATGAACGCCCGTGGGGATTCTATGTATCACCCGAATTGGGAATAGATATTCATCCGGTACCTTATCAGCGTCTGGGGTTTCATGTAGCCGTATATTATAGCTACGCAACCAATCAAACCGATATCCTGACTTATTCTGAAGATGGAAGAAATAGCATGGGTGTGCGTGTAGGAGTTTGTTTTTAATCCATACTAAGCGTTTGCTCATAAAAGAGGAGATTTGGAAAGTATTCTATTTTTTTCTGAATTTCCTCTTTTTTTCATAGTTTTGTAAAATAACCCAAATCATTTTCAGCAGCGGAATGGCTATGCAAAATAAATACAATCAATTCTTCAACTTTTTCCTGTTTTCAGGTCTGGCATGTTTCTCATACCTTTCGCTGGTACTATATACCGACCTTACGCCTCAACATCAGAAAATATTAATCTCCTTTCTGGGATTTATTTCTGTGGTATTCATATTCAATCTGGTAGGCTTTAGTCTGATATTCATCAACCGATGGCTGAAAAAAAGCTATCTATTCTTTATCAAGAAGAGAAACAAACTGATCATCAATTGCATTTTGATTGCAGCTATTCTTTTCTTCATGAATTACGCTACTCTGACCATCTGTAAAGTATTGCTGGAACTGCCCTTCCATTTGTACTAAGCAGTCCGGGCCTGCGCTTGATCATGATTATATGGTTGGTAGAAATTGTGATTGTGAGCCTGAGTATCATGAACGCTTTTTACAGGCAGCTGGTTATTCTGCATGAAAAAACAATGAAACTGGAAGAAAGTTCCATCAAAGCACAATACACGGCTTTACAAAATCAATTAAATCCACATTTCCTGTTCAATAGTTTGAATACTTTAATATCCGAAATAGAATACAATCCGGAAAACGCAGTAGTTTTTACACAAAAGCTATCGGATGTTTATCGTTATATCCTAAAAAGTCAGGAACAAGGACTTGTTACCTTACGTAATGAACTGGAATTTCTGGATTCATATATCTATCTGCATCAAGTGCGTCTGGGAAAATGTATTCAACTGGAAAACAAAATACCCCCCACGTTATTGAACAAGAAAATTCCTTCATTAACTCTACAGTTGCTTATCGAAAATGTGATAAAACATAACATCATCAATATGGAAAATCCAATGGTCATCCATTTGGATTATTCTGACAAAGATCAAACTCTTTCCGTAAGAAACAAGATCAAATTAAAAAAGAATGTTGCAAAATCAGGAATGGGACTGAAGAACTTATCTGCCCGCTATCTGCTGATTTGCAACTTGCATATCACAATTATTGACGATTCTGAATATTTCACCGTTAAAATACCTTTGCTGAATGAATAAGATAAAAGCCGCTATTATAGAAGATGAAATTCCTGCAGGACGCCTGTTACATAAAATGTTGTCAGGATTAAGGCCAGACTGGGAGATAGTTGTATTACCCGGCAGCGTAGAGGGATCTGTAAAATGGTTCCAAGAGCATCCACACCCGGATATATCTTTCTAGATATCCAACTGACCGACGGCATTTCTTTCACTTTCATAGAACAGACCCAACCGGAAAGTATGATTATTTTTACCACCGCCTACGACGAATATGCCATACGTGCTTTTACTGTAAACAGCATAGACTATCTGCTGAAGCCAATAAACAGGGAAAGATTGGCCGAAGCCATCGAAAAGTTTGAAAGATTAACTGCCAGATATGGCAATGCCAACCTATCGAGCTCATCCAATGAATTACTGAACTTACTGAAAAATATAAGTAATCCGGAAAAAAAATACCGTACCCGCTTCCTGATATCAGGAGACGAAAAGCTGTATACCTTGCAAGTAGAAGATATAGCTTATTTCTATTCTGAAAACAAAATTACTTTTGCCGTCACAAAAGAAGGGAAAGAGCATATCATAGATTTATCGCTCGACAAACTGTCCGAACAACTAAACCCAGATATTTTTTTCCGCACCAACCGGCAAACATTGGTTAGTGTACATGCCATACAGAAAATAGAAAACTATTTTTTAGGAAAAATAATAGTACAGGTAAAACCGCCATTTAAAGATAAAATTACTGTAAGCAGAGAAAAGATAGCTGCAATGAAGCTTTGGCTCAATTATTAAAAAAGTCTGTTTATATAAAAAAACACTAACTTATAAGTAATAGGAACAAGATTGGAATCCGTTCCTATTACTCAACCAACAGTTTTACAAAAGCTTTGCAATCACAATTGTAAAAAACAAATAGAACTTTCAGCAGGAGCCTTTAAAATTACTTTTCCACCTCCTCTCACGCTACCATCTTCTTTTATAACCGTTCCTTTATCCGGATCAATCCAAAAGACTTTATACGTTTCTCTATCTCCCATCAAATCCAAATTAATCTCATTCTTCACACAGTACCCAAGGTATCCCTTTCCGACAGCCCCCATTACCCACTGAGTATCCATATCGGTCTGTCTATCTATAGGAGAAAAAGAAGAAGCCTTCTCATAAACCGGTAATTCATCAATCGGCGGAATTTTGGCAAAAGAGCACCCGCCATAAATATAGCCCAATTCATAGCATTACGAGGAACTCTAATTGTACTACCATTATAAACCACAGCTTTATCAGGATACTTACAGCGATATTCACGTACCGCACGATAAACACTGGCACAAGATACCGTGCCCGGATCAATCAGTCGCGCATGCTGGCGAAGAGCCAGACTTACCCCTCCCTGAGGTTCGTATAAAGTTCCATCTGCGCGATAATGCCACTGACGGATATCAATCACATCAACCATTGAAGTATGTTTTTTATCTTTCAAGACAGAATCCTGCACATCTTTTGTTGCTGTCAACGCCACTAACTGATGGTTATCACACGCATTGACCTCTTCCAACCAAAAGTTCATAAAATTCAATGGTCCGGTATATTCCAATCCAATGCTATGTACCACACCATTATTGTCATGGAACACATTTACACTCTGACGAATAAATTACTGTGATATTCACGGATAACCGGACGAGTAATATCATAGAACTGTTCTGCCATATACACTCTCTTGTCCCCCGAAAAAACAGTCTTTTCCGCAAATCCCAACTGATTTATATTATTAGCAGAGCGCCAAGGATAATCACACCAGTGTGCTCCTTCTTCTATGATATTGTGCTGGTTATAATGATCATGTAACAAAACCAGTCCGTCTCGATCCGCCACATCTACAAATCGCTTCAAACGATTCCAATACCAAGGATTGAATTTATTCAGATCATATTTGCTTAAGCGATCCTGAGCTTCCCCCTGCCCGCTACGGCTATAAGGCATTTCATTAAAAGGAGCCCAAACTTCAGCATCAGCATGCATATTCCGCTCATGATCATTACGACGACGCTCATACCACAATCCTGTACGATGATGAAGCACATGTGCTCCCGAAAGCAATAATACTTGCGCAACACTATCTGGCTCTTCGGTATATCCCGTACCGGTGCGTCCCGGAACAAACTGACTGAGTGATCCTTTGCCCTGCCATCCTGTAGTACCGGGAATATTCTTGCGAAAATAAGTTCCGTTAATGAGAATATGATTTCCCCGCACAATCCAGCCATTTTTCACTTGTAAAGGTTCTGCCATGACCACATGCTTCTCTTTTTCAGGCCGCCAGTTCACTTCGTTTAAAAGAGGAGCATTATTCTGGGTTATCTCCAAAGGATATTTCACTATCATACTGTCTATCCATACATCCATTCGCATATCCGGTTTTAATGACTGTACAGACATCCAATGAGCGTACTCGGGAGTTGGCTTCGTAGTTTCATCAGTAGTGTACACAAATATTTTCTTTTCTTCCATTGAAGATTTACCCATACGAGCCGCCAGTTGAGCATAAAAAAAACTTCCGGCTTGACAAAAGTATGCGACAATTCATAATGGCCATTACCAAAAGGTTGCGTCCACATTCCATAAGCCCAATTATGAGCTGTAGGAGGAGTAACACAATGAGTCTGTGAAGCTCGTCCCTGCCAGCACATAGAGTTAGCCGCCACCCAACCGGCTCCCTGATCTGCCATATCCCGATAACCCAATTGAATAATTCCTCCTGACACCGTTATTTTATCCATCAAAATACCATTAGAGAAGCCACCAGTAGATCCACTGAAACTATAAGGCCGTTCGGAATGACATTGTACAAAAGCATTAGGTCCAGGTACGGCAACCCCAACTGTAAAATCACGGTACCCCTCTTCAGAATAACAACGCTGAAAAAGAGTTAGTTGTCCCAAAGTATGAAAAGCATAACGCCTATGGTTGGCTATCTCGGACACGGGATGCAGAAATTTACAATCCTCCACAGTCACCTGCATCGCTCCCTCCAATACCATTACCGCCGAACCTGCAAAATGATGAGCCTCCACTCTTCGTACCCATCCATCTTTCACATGATTGAAGGTAATTGCCTGCCAACGATGGTTCTCATCTTTCAAATTAGTATGATCATATTCAGAATCGCAACACAAATTCTCTATTCCGACATTATTAATCCTCCCAGTCCATGAAAGAGGTAAAATATACCCACCACCATACTTGGGATCAAGGCTCATGGTCAATGGTACATCTATGGTAATACTTTCAGAGGTAACAGCAACCACAGTACGCTCCCACACCATATCATGACGACCGGGAGTCCATTTCGAGAAATTATATTCCTGTTCATTGCCCAATCTATCCGTACCAAGCACCGAAAGCCATCCGGCTGTTGATGGACGGACAATGCGTATTTTATCTCCCACCTTCAATGTTGCAGTTTGTTTCAAAGGAATAACCGTAGCATTTACAGGTACATACTGCCCGGCAATATGAATAGTGTCTTCCGTTTTCGCATTATTATAACCCAAAACACGAATCAATTCATCTTCATCGGTCCCAATGCACGTAAAACCGTTCCTCCATTTTTATGGCATCCGCTACCACGGAGAACCACTCCGTCAGCCCGCATCAAAAGTTTACCTTTCAATCATAGTTACCGGGAGCTAACTGAACTGCACCTCTGAAACCATCCGGTTCCATAGGAAGAGAGGCTACATAATTCAATGCCTGCTGAATAAGACCGGTTGCATCTCCATCCACGACAGGAACATATACTTTTGCATCCACCCAAGGAATGGGATACTCAGATTGGCGATAACCACAAAAAGAAAAATCAGGTATCCGATCGCCGTTAGGATACGATTTATAAACCAGTTCGTCGGTTTCAGTAATATGAACAGGTGACTGAGGAGTAGTCTTAAAATGTGCATCTATAGTTGCAAAGAGGAATACTCCGGCAAAAAGCAGAAGTGTCCGGCATAAATTGTGTTTCATAGTTTCATACCTAAAAATTCGAATACACAAAAATAGCAGCAAAACAGATACACTTTATTGAAAAATTGGTCAAAATTGGGTAGAAATCGAACACCAGACTAAAATTATAACTATTTGTACATCAAATTAAATATAGAAACAGAGTTACTAAAATAATATAAGAGCCCGACAAATAAATACGGAAAACAATGGATATCGGATAAATTTATACTATTTTTGTAAGACTAATAATCATCTTATTATCCGATATGATAGTAATAGCAGATAGTGGTTCTACCAAACAGACTGGTGTCTGGGTAACACCAAGACAAACAGCAGGACAGTTCGAACAGGAGGTATCAACCCCTTCCACCAATCAGTTGATGAAATAAAAGAAGTGATTGCCTCCACACTAACTCCCCAGTTGGGAGACACCACTGAATTTACAACTATTTATTTCTATGGTGCAGGATGTATTCCCGAAAAAACGAATATAGTGAAAACAGCTTTGGCGCAGAACTTCCCCAAAGCAAATATCCTTGTCGAAAGTGACTTGTTAGGTGCCGCCCACGCCCTATGTGGTAAAACGGCAGGGATTGCATGTATTTTAGGAACCGGATCCAACTCTTGTTTTATGACGGGGAAAAAATAACAGCTAATATTTCTCCGTTAGGTATATTTTAGGAGATGAAGGTAGCGGAGCCGTATTAGGGAAACGTCTGGTAGGTGACTTCCTGAAACACCAACTTCCCGATGACCTTTGCCGAGATTTCCTTAAAGAATACGATTTGACCCCAGCACTGATTTTAGATAAAGTATACCGACAGCCTTAGCCAACCGCTTTCTGGCGGGTCTGACTCCTTTTCTTTTCGCCCACAAGCATAGACCAGAGATGCAGAATTTATTAATTTCCTGCTTCACTGATTTCTTCACCCGTAATGTAATGCAATACGAATATCATGATATTCTTGTACATTTTACAGGTTCTATTGCATTTTACTTTCAAGAAGAAGTAAAAGAAGCAGCTCTAAGACTGAATGTGTCCATCGGAAAAGTTTTAAAAAGTCCACTGGAAGGATTAAAGGATTATCATTTCGAAGTATGAATTTTATAAAAATAACCGAACAACCGTCCATACATGAGGATTTGGAACAAAAATCCGTCAGAGAGTTACTGGAAGGTATCAACGAAGAAGACCGGAAAGTAGCCTCAGCTGTTCATGCCTGCATACCACAAATTGAAAAACTAGTAAATGAAATAGTAGAACGTATGCATCAAGGAGGACGCATATTCTATTTGGGAGCCGGAACCAGTGGACGCCTAGGAGTATTGGACGCTTCTGAAATTCCAGCGACTTTCGGTATGCCTGATACCTGTGTCATAGGTATTATAGCCGGTGGCGAACAGGCTTTGAGACGTCCCGTAGAAAATGCTGAAGATGATAGTCAAAAAGGCTGGATGGAACTGCAAGACCATCACATCACAAATAAAGACATTCTGATAGGCATAGCGGCATCGGGAACAACTCCTTATGTAATAGGAGCACTGCAAAAAGCAAGAGAACACGGAATATTAACAGCAAGCATCAGCAGCAATCCGGGCTCTCCACTCTCGAGTGTGGCAGATATACCCATCGAAATGATAGTCGGTCCGGAATTTATCACAGGCAGCTCGCGCATGAAGAGCGGCACAGGGCAAAAAATGATACTGAATATGATAAGTACCACCGTCATGATAAAACTAGGCAGAGTAAAAGGAAACCGGATGGTAAACATGCAACTCAGCAATCAAAAACTAGTAGACCGAGGAGTACAAATGCTAATTGACGAATTACATATTAATAAAGCAGAAGCAAAACAATTGCTGCAAGAACAGGGCTCTGTTAAAAAGGCATTTGACGCTTACAAAACAAATAATTGTATCACTAAAAACGACTGAAGTATGAAAAGTTGGAAACAAGAAGCCGTCATCCTTGCTATAGGCATGTTGGTGATGGGGTATTTTATCAAACAGGGATTGGACACTTTCTCTGGTAAAGACAGAGTAGTGAATGTGAAAGGTCTGGCAGAAATGGAGGTGCCAGCTAATAAAGTAACTTGGCCTTTAATGTATAAAGACCTGGGAAATGATCTCCCGACCTTATATAACAAAATAAATACAACCAACCAAACAATTGTCGGCTTCTTGAAACAGAAAGGAATCACTGAAAACGAAATCAGTATCAATGCACCGGAAATTATAGACATGCAAGCTGAACGTTATAATAATAATTCAGTTCCCTTCCGCTATAATGTGACCTCTGTCATCACGGTTACTTCAACTAAAGTAGATCTGGTGAGAAAGATGATCAGCGAACAAAGCGAACTCTTAAAGCAAGGTATCGCTATTACCGGTGGAGATTATCGTTACAATGTGCAATATGACTATACCGGTTTAAACGACATCAAGCCTCAAATGATAGAGGAAGCAACTAAAAACGCACGGGCGGCAGCTATTAAATTCGCCAAGGACTCGGACAGCGAACTTGGTAAGATAAAAAGAGCTTATCAGGACAATTCAGTATCGAGGATCGTGATGCCAATACTCCTTACATCAAACGTATCCGTGTTGTAACCACCATTGATTACTCTTTGGAAGATTAAATATCCATTTGGCGAAGCATATTAAACAAAGCTTCTTTGTTCAGAGGCTTGAACAAATAACCGTTAAAGCCTCTGGACATTACTTTCCGCTTATCTTTCAGAAGTATTATTCAAATTATAGTAATTGGTCTTTTCAACCAAAAAATTCCGATCAACCCAAATTATATATGCATCCACATTATACAATATGGTATCCGAAAATTCTTTCACGGAACACACCTTATTTTTCTTCTTAACGAACTCCTTTTCCAAACTTTTCCTCTTTCTTATCTCCCATAAAAAACCTAAAAGTAGAAACAAACTAAAATGAACGCTACCATATTTTAATAGGTTAAATTTCTACAAATGTACAAACATAAATTAAAAACAACGATTATATCCCATTTAAATTTTAATCAGCAAGAAATTTCAGCAAACTTGTTTGTGTTTCAGTATTTTGTTGTATCTTTGCGCCCGAAATTAGATAAACAATATAATGTCTAACGTAATTAACTGAGAATTTTAACAATTTTATTAATGGAAAATTTAAAAAACATCACTCCTGTTGAAGATTTCAACTGGGATGCTTATGAAAACGGCGAAGCTGTAACCAGCATGAGCCACGAAGATCTTGAAAAAGCTTATGACGGTACGCTGAACAAAGTAAACGACCGCGAGGTTGTAGACGGTACTGTTATTGCAATGAACAAACGCGAAGTAGTTGTCAATATCGGCTACAAATCAGACGGTATCATTCCTTTGAATGAATTCCGTTACAATCCAGATTTGAAAATAGGTGATACTGTAGAAGTATACATTGAAAATCAGGAAGATAAGAAAGGACAGTTAATTCTGTCACACAAAAAAGCACGTGCTACTCGTTCTTGGGACCGCGTAAACGCTGCTCTTGAAAATGAAGAAATTATTAAGGGTTACATCAAATGCCGCACTAAGGGTGGTATGATTGTGGACGTATTCGGTATCGAAGCATTCTTGCCGGGTTCTCAAATTGATGTGAAACCTATCCGCGACTACGATGTATTTGTAGGTAAGACAATGGAATTCAAAGTGGTTAAAATCAACCAGGAATTCAAAAACGTTGTTGTTTCTCACAAAGCTCTTATCGAAGCTGAACTTGAACAGCAGAAGAAAGAAATCATCGGTAAACTTGAAAAAGGACAAGTACTGGAAGGTACTGTTAAAAATATCACATCATACGGAGTATTCATCGACCTTGGTGGTGTAGATGGTTTGATTCATATCACTGACCTGTCTTGGGGGCGTGTAAGCGATCCGAAAGAAGTAGTTGAACTGGATCAGAAGTTGAACGTAGTTATCCTTGATTTCGATGACGAAAAGAAACGTATTGCTCTTGGTTTGAAACAACTGACTCCGCACCCATGGGATGCTTTGGATGCTAACTTGCAGGTAGGTGACAAAGTGAAAGGTAAAGTAGTCGTTATGGCTGACTACGGTGCATTCATCGAAATTGCTCCGGGCGTAGAAGGTTTGATTCACGTATCTGAAATGTCTTGGTCACAGCACTTGCGTTCTGCTCAGGACTTCATGAAGGTAGGTGACGAAGTAGAAGCTGTTATCCTGACTCTTGACCGTGACGAACGTAAGATGTCTTTGGGTATCAAACAGTTGAAACAAGATCCATGGGAAACTATCGAAGAAAAGTATCCTGTAGGTTCCAAGCACACTGCAAAAGTTCGTAACTTCACTAACTTCGGTGTATTCGTGGAAATCGAAGAAGGTGTAGACGGATTGATCCACATCTCTGACCTGTCTTGGACTAAGAAAGTAAAACATCCTTCTGAATTCACTCAGATCGGTGCAGATATCGAAGTTCAAGTATTGGAAATCGACAAAGAAAACCGTCGCTTGAGCCTTGGTCACAAACAGTTGGAAGAAAATCCTTGGGATGTATTCGAAACTGTATTTACTGTAGGTTCTGTACACGAAGGTACTATCATCGAAATGTTGGATAAGGGTGCTGTAGTAGCTCTTCCTTATGGTGTAGAAGGTTTTGCAACTCCGAAACACCTGGTAAAAGAAGATGGCTCTCAAGCCCAATTGGATGAAAAACTGTCATTCAAAGTAATTGAATTCAACAAGGATGCCAAGAGAATCATTCTGTCTCACAGCCGCATTTTCGAAGATGCTGCCAAGGCAGAAGAAAGAGCTGAAAAGAAAGCAGCTTCTAATGTAAAGAAAACAACTAAGAGAGAAGACGCTCCTGCTATCCAAAATCAGGCAGCTTCTACCACTTTAGGTGATATCGATGCTTTGGCTGCTTTGAAAGAACAGTTGGAAAACAAGAAGAAGTAATCAGTTTACTTCAAGATAAGCCAAAAGGATGCATTTATTAAAATGCATCCTTTTTTATGCCATTATTTCTTAAAAAGGAAAATATTCTATGGGATATCCGTAATAAAACCGTATCTTTATAGAGTAATAAAATTTCGAGTTAGTATTTCACAACGACTTCTCCCCCGTTTTCTTATTACCTCATTATTAATTCCATACACTTCCCCTTAGCAGGTCGGACTGTATATTACTAATTTAAAAAGAATCAAATGGCGAAACCTATTTCATTTACCAAACG
>ENA-OQJH01000496-OQJH01000496.1-human-gut-metagenome-genome-assembly--contig:-NODE-496-length-21314-cov-3.306698_pt1 | contig 21314 bp, 19 predicted proteins | sample MGYA00242597_ERZ504763 | MGnify/ENA primary metagenome ERZ504763 (study PRJEB26092, sample SAMD00036359) | human gut metagenome | host: Homo sapiens | study: EMG produced TPA metagenomics assembly of...
GTTAGCTTGTTATGTTTGCAGTGAGGGCATGAGGGCATAAATGCTTCGAACTTCTAGTGGGAGCTGAAGGGAAAGGCTGATACGCCAAGAATATTTTGGAAAACTGATCCGGAAAATCCATTCTTGGTTTAACTCTCGGTTTAACTGAACCATGTAACCGGCGCGTTTAAGGCATAAAAAGAGAGTTACTTTGGTGTAACTCTCTGATTCTTTGGTGATCCGCTTGGGGCTCGAACCCAAGACCCCAACATTAAAAGTGTTGTGCTCTACCTGCTGAGCTAGCGAATCAATCCTTTGTTATTGCTATTCTTCCGAATTGCGAGTGCAAAGGTAGACGTTTTAGATGAAATATGCAAATATATTACTTGATTTTTTTGAATTATTTTTCGTTAGAATTCTCTTTGTGCTGAAAATCAGTGTGTTCTATCCCTCCGGAAAATTCTTTTTTCTTTTATTCGTATGTATCTTTGATAGTAAGAAAGCATCAAGCTGGTACAAGGCAAAGCGATAATCATACCTACAATTCCCATTAATGCCCCCCAGACGGAGAGGGATAATAAAATGATAGCAGGATTCAATCCTGTGATTTTTCCCATAACTTCGGTACAATCAGACCGTCTTGTATAATTTGTACGATGCAGAACACAAGGAAGGCGCAAAATAATATCCACCAGAAATTCTCTCCTGTATCCGCAGCCTTCAGTAAGGCTAATAAGACTGTGGGAATAAAAGCGATAAGCTGAAGATAGGGAACCATATTGAGAAGCCCGATAAACAATCCGAAACCGATGGCTAACGGGAAATCAATAATAAGAAACCCTATGCTGAACAGAATCCCTACACAAAAAGCGACAAACGCCTGCCCGCGGAAATATTTGTTCATGCCGTCCTGTACATCCGTGACAATATGTACTGTCATTTCACGGTGTTCTGGCAGGGATCAGTTTATCCATCCCCGTGCAATGGCTTCATAATCTAATAGAATGAAGAAAGTGTACAGCAGGATGATGAATGAGGTGAATACACTGAATACAATATTGACAGATTGGGTCAGCAATGCCCATACTTGGGGAAGAACATTACGCATGGTATTCGCAAAATTGCTTTCGTTCAGCGCTTCGTGTATTTTCAACATATCTATGTGCTCTTTTATGAAATTGGCCACTGTGCGGGAATGGCTGCTTGCTTGGATCCTTCGATAAAATAGGCGGTGAGCAATTCTTTCAGTTTGCCGAATTCTTCAATGATTGGTGGTACAAGTCCTACAAATGCTAAGTGATAATGGACAGTAATACCAGCAAAACAACCAATATGGAGATTACCCGGTTCCTCAGACGCAATTTGTTCTGAAAGAAAATGACCATCGGATAGATAAGATAGGCTATCAGCCATGCTATGAAGAAAGGAAGCAGCACTCCGCTGAGTCGGTTGACCAGATATAGAATGCCGATAATGACCATCGCTGTCAATATTCCGCGGATAAAACTATCGAATGTTATTTTTTCTGTATCATAAAGTGTGTGTTATTTATTTTCAGTTTCCTCTTTCAAAGCTTCCATATAGCAGGTCCGGCAAAGAGCTCATAGTCTGCCTTTTCCCCTAATAGGACCCGTTTTTCGCTTTTGGGTGATTCGGTGGGTGGCATAGGCCAAGTTCCCACATTTCACACAAATGGCATGAACTTTGGTTACTTCGTCTGCAATAGCCAGCAAGGCAGGTATAGTCCGAAAGGAACTCTCCTGAAATCCATGTCCAATCCGGCGACAATGACTCTTATCCCGTTGTCAGCCAGTTTGTTGCAGACATCAACCAAACCTTCGTCAAAAAAAATTGCGCTTCGTCTATACCCACTACATCCTTGTCTGAGGAGAAAAGCAAGATGCTGGCAGAAGAATCAATAGGGGTGGAGGCAATAGAGTTGCTGTCATGTGATACAACTTCTTCTTCCGAATAGCGTGTATCTATGGCGGTTTGAATATTTCAACCCGTTGATCGGGCAAATTTCGCTCTTTTTAAACGGCGGATTAGTTCCTCGGTTTTACCTGAGAACATTGAGCCGCATATTACTTCTATTCTTCCTCTTCTACGTGTTTCCTGGATGTGGTCTTCTGAAAAAACTACCATAATTTAGTTATAACAATTAGATTAATTCTGAGTGCAAATGTACGACTTGTACCCCGAAAAAGGATTATTTTCACTTGGAAATTTATTAATAAAAGATATAATGTTAAACAAAAGTGCAACATCTGTTAAATAATTGGGACAATTAACTTTATGCATTTAAATTCTTTCTACATTTGTTCCAGTATAACAGAATGCAATTGTTTTATGGGAAAACTGTATGTCGTACCTACTCCTGTAGGAAATTTAGAGGATATGACTTTCCGTGCCATCCGTGTGTTGAAAGAGGCTGATTTGATATTGGCGGAAGACACGCGTACTTCGGGCATTCTTTTGAAACATTTTGAAATTAAGAACGCCATGCAGTCTCATCATAAGTTTAATGAGCATAAAACAGTGGAAGGTATTGTGAATCGTATCAAAGCAGGCGAAACTGTTGCTTTAATATCTGATGCTGGAACTCCTGGTATTTCTGATCCCGGATTTTGATAGTGCGTGAGTGTGTGAAGAATGACATCGAAGTGCAATGTTTGCCTGGAGCTACTGCTTTTGTACCTGCGCTGGTGTCGTCGGGATTGCCTGATGAACGTTTCTGTTTTGAAGGATTCTTGCCACAAAAAAAAGGAAGAGTGACCCGTTTGACTTCTTTACAAGAAGAAAAACGGACGATGATATTTTATGAATCACCTTACCGTTTGGTGAAAACCTTAACTCAATTTGCCGAGTTTTTCGGTGCCGAAAGGCCTGTTTCCGTATGTCGTGAGATTTCAAAAATTCACGAAGAAAGTGTTCGGGGCACATTAACTGAAGTTATAGCGCATTTCACTCAAAACGAGCCGCGAGGTGAAATTGTAATTGTACTCAGTGGGAAAGAGGACTAAAAATGAATAAACTTAAAATGTAAGCAAATGAAAAAACTAGTATTTTTATCGTTGTTATCTGTAGCTTTATTGACTTCATGTGGTAATGGAGCTCAGAAAGATGCCTTGAAGGCTCAAAATGATTCTTTGATGGTGGAACTGTCAAACAGAAATGCTGAATTGGACGATATCATGGGTGCTTTCAATGAAGTACAGGAAGGTTTTCGTCAGATAAATGAGGCTGAAAATCGTGTAGACTTACAGAGTGGTTCTATTCGTGAGAATAGTGCTGATAAGATAAAAGAAGATATTCGCTTCATCAGTGAAAAATTGCAGTCAAACCGTGAGCAGATTGCGAAACTGGAGAAGCAATTGAAGAATAGTCAGTATAATTCCGCTCAGTTGAAGAAAGCTGTAGCCAACCTGACGAAGGAGTTGGAAGCTAAACAGCAGCAGATTGAGACTCTGCAGGCTGAATTAGCTTCAAAAAATATTCGTATCGCTGAGCTGGATGATGCTGTAGCTGGTTTAAGCCAGAATGTAAGTGAACTGACCGCTGAAAATGAAGCGAAGGCTGCAACTGTAGCCAGCCAGGATAAAGCTTTGAATGCTGCCTGGTTTGTTTTTGGAACAAATCTGAATTGAAAGACCAGAAAATTCTTGAAAAAGGTGATGTCCTGAAAAGTGCGGACTTTAATAAGGATTATTTTACTCAGATTGATATTCGTACTGATAAGGAAATCAAGTTGTATTCTAAACGTGCTGAATTGCTGACTACACATCCGGTAGGTTCATATGAACTAGTGAAAGATGCAAAAGGGCAACTGGCCTTGAAAATTACAAATCCTACTGAATTTTGGAGCGTATCACGTTATCTTGTTATTCAGGTGAAATAAGAGAATTTAAATTATTGTTTTGTGAAAGGGTTGTGCCGTGAGTGACGCAACCCTTTTTTAATCTGCTTTATGTTGTATGTATAGAAGTATATTTATTGATTTGGATGATACAGTATGGGCTTTTACTGAAAACGCTCGTGATACATTCCAAGATATGTATGATAAATATCATTTTGATCGTTATTTTCGTTCTTTTTCTCATTTTTATACCTTGTACAGCGGGAAGAATGAGGAGTTGTGGAATGAATATGGTGCTGGTAGGATTACAAAAGATGAGTTGAATGAGCAAAGATTTTCCTATCCGTTGTTGCAGGTAGGAGTTACAGATAAAGCGTTGGTAAAAGCCTATTCGGATAATTTTTTTGATGATATAATTTACAAGAAGAAACTAATGCCTCATGTAAGAGAAGCTTTGGAATATTTGGCATCCAGTTATAATCTGTATATTTTGTCCAATGGATTCAGGGAATTGCAGGAACAGAAGATGCGTTCTGCCGGTGTGGAAGGGTATTTTAAGAAAATTGTTTTGTCAGAGGACATAGGAGTACATAAACCGTTTCCGGAGATTTTTTATTTTGCCATGTCGGCTACACAGTCCGAGCTACATACTTCTTTAATGATTGGAGATAACTGGAAGAATGATGTTGAAGGTGCGAAAAACGTAGGGATGGGAAATGTTTATTATAATATAAAAGGTGAGAGGGGCTTGCCTTTTAAACCTGGTTTTGATATGAGGGATTGGCAGGATATCGCTTCTTTCTTATGAAATTGAATGGAAGATGTTGATGGATAATTCTGTTGGCACAAACAATGTATTTGTATAAGGAGTGTCAGGTATTTGTTTCAAAGGGATGCTCCTGTGTATTGGAACATCCTTGATAAGCATTTTTTTCTTTCAACTCCTTCCTTTAAAGATTATTTGAGAATTAGCGGAGTTGAATTTTTATTTAGTAACCTGGATTTTGTTGAGCTTTTAAAATAGGGTTAGCATTGGTTTCACTGACAGGTATTGGTAAAATCGCTCTAAAATAAGAACGGTCGAATACTTGTGATTCTTTATTTATAGAATAATGCCAACCTTTCTCATCTTCATTGGTATAACGTGTTATTGTTTCATTATTACGCATGGCGTCAAAGAAACGTTGTCCTTCACCTACTAATTCTTTACGACGTTCCAATAAGACTCTTTCTAGAGTAGCGGTAGACTCTGTAACTAATTGTTTTGTATCATCTGTACGGTTTTTAATAATTCATTCAGATATTTAACTGTAGAAGCTTTGTCATTCAACTTAGCTGCAGCTTCTGCTGCATTTAAATACACTTCTGACAAACGAAGAATAGGTAAATTGTTTAATCGCATATCCCCTAAACTTCCCATTGGGAATTTATTGATAAAGATACGATTGTCTCCATAGGTCTTATACATATCGGTCGGTTTTCCACTGTCATCTGTTTTCAATTGTACCGGCAGAATCACATCCAAGCGAACATCACTTGGATCTTGAGCTAACATATCAACAAATGATTTTGTGCAAATAGCATCGGCATATCCATCTTCATGATATAAATATGCAATACCTTCACGGTCTGCCCAGTCGTCAGAGCCGCTATTGACAAGTTCAAAAATCATTTCATTGATATGATTGGCGTTGTTTTTATCCCAAGCGTTTGCATATTGAGCCTTTGTCCATAGGCTATAAGGAGAATTTTCGATAATGTTTTTTGCTATATCTAAAGCCTCCTGGTTTTTACCCATGTATATATACACGCGTGTAAGTAGAGCTTTGGCAGCCCATTCGTCAATAAATCCTTGATTGTCTCCAGCTGATTTAGAAACATTTAAGGCTTTGGAGTCAATGGCTTCGGTTAAATCTTTTACAATTTGGGCATATACTTCGGCCACTGTATTACGTCCGGGAATAGCACTGGCATTCAAAGGATCTATCGGGGTGGTCACAATGGGTACTCCCATTGAAGCTCCATAATCAAAAGAATAAGGCATACCATATACTTTTACCAAATCAAAATGTACCAAGGCGCGAACAGATTTTGCCTGTGCATAGATGTTGTTCACATTTGCCTGATTCTTTTCGGCATCTGTTATTTTGTTATTTTCTACGGCTTCTATCAAACGGTTGGCACGGCGTAATACATTGTATTGTACATTCCACATGTTGGGAGCATCGTCAATGGTGTATTTCATTTCGTAACAACTGGAAGAGCGCATTCCTTGTGTACGTGCCTGCATGTCATCTCCCCGGACGTCACCATAGTAAAACATACGTGCGGCATAATACTGTGTATAGGTAGAGTTTCCCTGCAGACCATCATACATACCATACAAAGCGGTTTTTGCATCATTGTAATTTGTGATGGCAGAATTACTGGGAATACTATCTGATGGTGTCAGATCTAGCCAATCGTTTACACACGAAGTCAATGCAATGGTTGCCATCGTGAAAACTAGAGATTTATATATTTTTTTCATTTTGTTCTCTTTATTTTTTAGATTATATGTTGAATAAGATTTCTGGATAATGGAATTTTAATATCCTGTTTCTTATTCTGTATAAACTTATAATTAATAAATTAGAATCCAACTTCTAAGCCAAATGTAATGGTTCTTAAAGCCGGTGTTTCAAATGTACATAGTCCATCAACGGGTGTTTCCGGATCAACATATAACCATCTGATTTCCATGTCAACAGATTGTTTGCAGAAACGAAAGCCCTTAATTTGTTGATTCCCCACTTTTGAGATACTTTGGAAGGCATAGTGAAACCTAATGTGATATTTTTGATGCGCAAATGATCTGTAGACATCAACCAACGAGATGATGCGATATTAGTATTTCCATATGCAAACTGAGGTAATTTAGCATTATCGCCCGGTTTTTTCCAAGTGTCTTCTATTTTGTAATAAGCAGGTACGTTACCCAAATAATTATATGTACCTCCGTTAGATTGCAACCAAGTCGCATAGTCATAAGCATGGCCTCCTAATGAGTAGGTTAATGTCATATTGAAATCAATAAACTTCCAGCTTACAAAGTTTGTGAGACCACCCTGTACGGTAGGTTCAACTGATCCTATGATTGTTTTATTTGCTTGTGCGGAGTTGGTAGTTGTCTCTCTGCTTCCATCTTCTCCGTTTATATAATATAATTCTTTACCTGTTGCAGGATCAACTCCTGCATATTCATAAGCATAAATAGAATAGTATGGTTCCCCAATACGATGAATGGATACACCGCTAATCATTTCGTTCTGTTCACCATCCAACTTTGTTAATTTGTTTTTATTGTGGCTGATGTTGAATGTGGTAGTCCATGTCAAATTGTTGTTTTGAATATTCGTTGATTTGATTTCAAACTCAAATCCCCGGTTTCTCATTGAGCCTACATTCATCAATGTATTAGCAATACCACTCCCGTCAATAATGCCGGTACAGCAGATATAGCTCTATCCATCAACAAGTCTTTAGTTTCACGATTGTACCATTCGAATGTTAAAGCCAGACGATTCCACAAAGTTAAGTCCAGACCTATATTTGTTGCATAGTTCTTTTCCCATTTCATATTAGGATTCTCGATACGATTTTCTGCAGAACCAGCTCCTTTATTATAATTGTATCCAAATCCGAAAACACCCAAATAACCATAATAATCAGATGGCTGTGTACCATTTACACCGTAAGAAGCACGTAACTTGGCATCAGTAATTACTTCTTTTATATTTTCCATGAAAGATTCACTGGTAATTCTCCACGAACCGGATACAGACCAAAAATCACCCCATCTGCTTTCTCTAGATAAACGTGAACTTCCGTCACGACGGAAACTGGCACTGAAATAATATTTATTTTCATAATCATAGTTCAAACGTCCTAGAAATGATGTCATACGATATCTTTGTACACTGCTGGATGCACGGGTATTACCTGCATTTTCTATTTCCGGCAGATAAGATGGATAGGTGTTTCCGTTAGCATATACATAATCATATTTGTAATCTTCTGTTTCAAAGCCAATTAAAGCGTCTAAAGTGTGCTTTTCTGCAATTACTTTGTTATATGTCAATTGAGTTTGGGTATTCAATTTCGCACGGTTTCCCATAACACGCTGGTAAACTCCATTAGAAGAACGTCCGTCATTTGAGCGGGGATCCCACCAAACACGTTCATTGTTTTGATTGAAATCATAACTGACTACCTCTTTTATGTTTAAGTTGTCCCAAATGTTCCATGTTGCAGAAAGAGAACCTAAAAAACGGTTTATTGTACTTCTGTTATAATTATAGGCTTCTGTTTGTATAGGATTGGCACCATTTAATGCCGGGAAGTTTGTGCTGAAAGAACCATCTTCATTATACGGATATGTAGAAGGAGAGGCAGTCATTGCATAGCACATGATGGGGCTGGCAAAACTGGTCCCTTCGTTGTTTACGTTTTGAGTGGAGTTGGTAAACATTGTGTTTGCTCCAGTGTCAAACGATTGGCTTGATGAGTTACATTGGCACGTCCGGTAAAGCGTTCATAGCCGGAAACGTTTGTAATACCTTCCTGTTTAGTATAAGCAAAGGAAGTATAAAAACGTGTTTTTTCGCTTCCTCCTTGTGCGCTTACTTCATAATTTTGGTGACTTCCGTTGCGGAATAAGACGTCTTTCCAGTCTGTATAACCCGACCATGGTCTTGCGGCGAAGTCTTCAATATTCTTATCTGCGAAGGCTTTTGCAGCTGCTTCGTCATTACCATTGTTTAATGCATAGTTTGCAAGTCCCAGATGTAGTATTTCACGTCTGTCTTCTCCATTTAAGATCGGACGGTAGTTAATGGCCATGTTGGAAAGTCCCCAATCTGCTCTTAAATTGATTTTTGTCTTGCCGGATGCCCCTTTTTAGTTGTGATAACAATTACACCGTTGGCAGCACGAGAACCGTAAAGTGATGCAGCGGCGGCATCTTTTATCACGGTCATAGATTCGATATCGTTGCTGTTTAATGTAGCCATAAGGCTGTTACCTGAATCTGCGTATGAGAATTCACTAACATTGCCATTCAGCATAGGACTCCGTCAATAACGTACAATGGCTCATTGCTGGCATTGATAGAACCCATACCACGAATACGTACAGAAGCGACAGCTCCGGGTTGTCCTGAAGTTGATGTAATTTGTACACCAGATACAGAACCCGCTAAACGATCCTGAACACTAACTGTAGGGATATCTTGTAATTTCTCTGTTGATACATTAGAGGCTGATCCTGTAAATGATGATTTTTTGAAATTACCATATCCTGTTACTACCACTTCTTCAAGCACTTCGGCATCCGACTTCAAAGTAATATTGACAGTCTGTTTTATAGCCACTTCTTGTGTAGCCATTCCGATAAAGGAAACTACCAAAGTCTTTGCAGAACTTGGAACATTTGATAATGTAAATTTACCATCCATGTCAGTAACTGTACCTACAGTGGTACCTTTTACTAAAATAGAGGCGCCAACTACGGGTAATCCGTCCTCTTCCGAAATAACAGTACCTGTTACTTTCGTGATCTGAGCGGTTACCAAACCTATACCTACAAAAAGGCAGGTCAATAACAGCATTAATTTTCTTTTCATAAAATTCTCTCTTAAAGTTTAACTTTACATTAATATAAATTCATTCACTCTAACAAATTGCAAAGGTATGAATAAAATTGTAATCTCAAACAAATTATTGTAAAAATCATACTAAACTGCTATATTTTTATGCTTTTGGGCATTTAAAACTCACAAAAAACGAAAATAAACCTCATGTTTATTCTTTTTTTAAAGTCGTAAGAAAAAGAGAGTTTCAAATTATAACTGACCATATAAACATACATTAACCTATAAACGTTAACAAATCGCCTAATAAATATAAAGATGAGAACAAAATAGCAGAATAATGCTTTTCTACTTTTCTTTATTGCGTCTTATTATAGAATTTCAATTTAAAGAATTAAATTATGAGGAAAATCAGTTATCGTTTCGTTTACAATCGAAAAAAAAGTTTAAATGACAGAGGAACTGCTTTAGTTCAAGTTGAAGCTTACTTGAATAAAAAGAAAGTGTATTTTTCTACGCATGTTTATTTACGGCCAGAACAATGGGATGTAAAAGAAAGATTATTAAAGAGCATCCTAATCAAGATGCACTGAATGGCATGCTTAATGAATTTATTATAGAATTAGAAAAGAAAGAATTAAGTTTGTGGAGGCAAGGAAAGACAATAACCTTAAGCCTCATAAAAGAAGAGTTCAAATCGAACACAGATGCTTCATTTTTAGGGTTTGCACGTAAAGAAATAATGTCTTCTCAGCTAAAAGACAGCACAAAGCGTAACCATTTAACGACAATATCCCTTTTACAATCGTTCAAACCGACAATTGAGTTTGAAGACTTAACCTATAATTTCGTTACAGATTTTGAAAAATTTCTTTATGATTCCGACTATCAAACAAATACAGTAGCTAAACACATGAAGCATTTGAAATCTTTTGTTAATGCTGCAATTAATAAAGGATACATCGATCCTAATAACTATGCTTTCAGAAGATATAAAATTAAAATGAAAGAAGGAAAGCATGTTTTTTTTATTACCGGAAGAAATGAAAAAATTAGAAGAAGTGTCTTTGATAGGAAGAAATAGTTGTTTGGAACATACTCTTGATGCATTTTTATTTTGCTGCTATACGGGATTGCGTTATTCTGATTTTGTAAGCTTAAATGAGAAAAATATCGTAAAAATGGATGGAAAATTATGGCTAATCTTTGACTCTGTCAAACTGGTGCAGAAGTGAAATTGCCTTTAAGTTTATTGTTTGAAGGTAAAGCTTTAACTTTGTTACAAAAATACCAAGGAAAATGGAGTTCTTTTTTTTCAATAAAAAAATAATTCAAGCGTAAATAAAGATTGATACGAATTGGTAAATTGGCTAGAATAAACAAACACTTTTCATTCCATTCTGCAAGGCATACTAATGCTACTTTATTGATATATAAAGGTGCTAATATAACAACTGTACAAAAATTGTTAGGACATAAAAATCTTGCTACAACACAAATTTATGGAGAAGTAATGGGAAGTACAATCGTACGAGATCTAAAAAATGTCAAAAAGGTAGTAAACTCTATTGTCTATACAATATTTCTTATAAAGACGAGGAAGGGTCATTTTCATAAGTGAATGTAGTCTTATCTTCTTAATAAAGTTTATCGTTTTGTGAACATGATAAATTTTTGTTGTGGTTGCAATACGATAAACTAAAAGAAATAAAATGTGACAATATTCATATCTTGGCATAACTGGGTAGAAAATAGGTACCAAAGTTCTTGAATTTCTGCAAGAATCATATATGTATACCATATAATATTCATATATAAAATTTTGCATCGGAAAATGATGATAATAGTTTGCCACTTTACTTTATGCCCCCTGTTTTCTTCTGTAATTCGAAGAGCAAACAATCTTTTGGAAGCCTTAAAATATAAAAAGACCAAGAAATATCAACTTTGGCAATACATTCAATACATAAATGAAAGATATAGGCTATCCATCCAAAAACTTTACTTAAAGCTCAATGCTTAGAAATTGTAGGACATTCTTAAGATCTATATAATATATATACGAATTACAGAATTAATAATTTTGTAATAATTATAGAATCAAATTGTAACTTAAGTAATATACAAGTATAGCTTAAAACAAATAGACCTAAAATGGATAAATTAGAATTCAAGAATAAAACTAATCAAAGCCATTTTGACTAATAATATTTGTCTTCATTTGATTTAATATAAAGTTATGTGGATTATGCTCTCGTTTACCTCACTTTTTGTAGAGAAACGGGAAAAGAGAAGGATACTAAAACAGATATTTATACACCTGTATACATATTGTTCTGTAAAACAAAGATTTAGAATATTATGTAAAAAACAAAAAGTGAGAACATGGATATAATGATACAACTTAATATTAATTGTTATTCATAGATTAGTATTGTATAAACTCATATATTAGAAAAACATGTAACCTTATAATATCATTTTGTATATTTAGGAATGTGTAACTCTGTACGATATAAAATCTTCCTATTAGCTTGAAAAGAATATTTCTATTAATAGTGAAAATTTTCGTAGCACTCTTTTGCACATATTTTCTATTTATACAGGATGAACCTTATTAAAAAGCCAAGATTGTTTTAAAGCAAAGATAAGGGGCTCTTTTAAGAACAAATTTATGTTATTTAGGGGCTATCGATATCTTTTCAGTGAAGATAATAAATTTAGTTTCATTTTATGAACAGGGCAGCGGTGAGTGTTACAAAATGTTATACGTCTATTATTTCTTTCAGTAGAAGAAAGGTAGAAAACAATTATTTTCATACTCTTAGAATGGCTTAAATAAAGAAAAACAGATAAGACTTTAGTGTATTAAATACTGATTATCAATAAATTAAATAACTGATTAGTTCTGCAAAGACTTTGGTGGTTTCCTTTATCGGGATGGCTAGTCAAGAGGTTTCTATCAAACAGAATGTTAGCATCATTTTAAAATCTGATACTAAAGTGCTTGGAGAAGTGATGGTTGTTGCATATGGTACTGCAAAAAAGGAATCTTTTACAGGATCAGCATCCGTTATTAATAATAAGAAACTGGAATTACGTCCTATAAGTAATGTTACTAAAGGATTGGAAGGACAGACTACAGGTCTGTTAACAACTTCAGGCTCAGGTCAACCTGGCGAAGCTGCCAAGATCGTGATTCGCGGTTACGGTTCCATCAATGCCTCACAAGATCCTTTGTATGTAGTTGATGGAATACCTTTTAGTGGAGATATGAGTTCTATCAATCCTGCCGATATTGAAAGCATGACAGTTTTAAAAGATGCTTCAGCCGGAGCCCTTTATGGAGCCCGTGGTGCAAATGGTGTAATTATGATTACTACCAAACAAGGAAAAGAAGGCAAGACTAAGGTATCTTGGCGTTCTACGGCAGGTTGGTCTTCACGTTCCTTGAAAGCCTATGACATGGTTGACCAAAAAGAATTTGTACAGTTAACGTATGAAGGTTTACGCAACGGATATATCTTTGACAATGGATATAACTGGGAAGCTGCCGGTAGACAAGCATCAGCAGATTTAGGTGGCGTTTTAGGTGGAGAACAATATAATCCATTTAAAAATTACACATGGGGAACAATTATAGATCCTGCAACAGGTAGAGTGCAGGGTGATGCTACATCCGCATGGAATGAATCTTGGATGGATGCAATACAAAGAGACAATGCATTTCGTCATGAACACCAGTTGTCTGTTAATGGAGGTACAGAAAAGACCAAATATATGTTCTCTTTGGGATATTTAAATGAAGATGGCATCTTGATTAATACCGGTTTCCAACGTTATAATGCCCGTGCAAACATAAACACAGAAGTGAATAAATGGATGAAGACTGGATTGAATGTGTCACTTTCCAATTCCACACAAAATTTCAGTGATTACGAAGGTTCATCTAATTCAAATGTGTGGTACTCTGCACAATTTATGGCTCCGATTTACCCGGTGTATATAAAGGGAGAAGATGGTAAAGATGTATTAGATGCCGATGGAAATCGCCAACTGGACTACGGTGACGGTAGTGTACAACGCCCACAGTATAGTGATTTCAATCCCGTAGGCGGTTTGGTAGATGACAAGGCTGATATAAAAACAGATGTAGCCGGTTTGCGCACATTTTTGGCATTCGGCTCAGATTCGGAAGATGCCGGATGGGCTAAAGGTATTAAGCTGACTTTAAACTTTGGTCTGGACTACCGGAACAAATCTCAAAAATCATATATGAATATGCACCATGGTAATCAGGCAGCTGCCGGCGGTTTGTTGATGAAATATAACAGAAGAACCCAATCTTATACTTTTAACCAGTTACTGACATGGGGGCGTTCTTTTAACTTTCATAACATCGATCTTTTGGTTGGTCATGAATTTTATGCATACAAATATGAATTTCTGTCTGCCGGAAAAACCAATTTAGTAGATGGTATTCTTGAATTGCGTCCGGGTACAAATCTATACAATGCAGACTCGTATTCGGAAGATTATCGTGTGGAATCCTTCTTTGGGAGATTCAATTATAACTTTAATGAAAAATATTATTTTTCAGCCTCTATCCGTACGGACGGTTCTTCACGCTTCCAAAAAGATAACCGTTGGGGTACTTTCTGGTCTGTCGGTGCCAACTGGAGAATTTCACAAGAAAAGTTTATGCAGAATTTGACTTGGATTTCTAATTTATCAGCTAAAATCAGTTATGGTGAACAAGGTAATGATAATCTGTTAAGATATGATAGTCTTGAAGGAGGATATGTACCGGATTATTATCCTTGGCAAGGACTCTATCCATTGGAATATCCGAATGCCAATCAAGTAGGAGGTCTGATCGGTGCTTTGGAAAACAAAAAACTTTCATGGGAAAAAAGCGGTAATTTAAATGTCGGTATTGAGGCAAGTATGTTTGACGGACGCTTGAATGTTAGTGCTGAATATTATAACCGCAAAACAACGGATATGTTGCTGGGATACCCTAAGGCTACTTCTAGTGGATTCTCTGAATACAATGCGAATATCGGTTCTATGCGTAATACCGGGTTTGAATTTAGTTTAGGTGGTTCCCTTATCAAAACCACTGATTTTATATGGAACTTAACTTGGATGGGCTCTACTGTAACCAATAAAGTGCTGAAACTAACTGGGGAATCTCCTGAAATTATCAAGGGAGTTTTCAGTATTAAAGAGGGAATGCCTATTAATACATATTATATGGCTAAATCTGCCGGTGTGGATCCTGCAACAGGAGCGCAGCTCTATTGGGTATATGATAAGGATGATAATGGCAACATCACTAACGAATATATCAGCAGTGACTATCAAAAAGCTGCGAACAGCAAATATTATTCCGGCAGCCGTATACCTGATTTATATGGTAGTATCAATACCGATTTCTCTTACAAGAATTTCGATTTGTCAATATTGGGTACATATTCTATAGGAGGTAAAGTTTATGATTCATTATACGCTGGTTCTATGGAAGTTATGTATGCAGGCAATACATGGAACAAACATGCTTTGAGACGTTGGCAACAACCTGGTGACATCACAGATGTACCTCGTATTCAAATTGGAGGTTCCTACACAGCTTCAGACCGTTTTTTAGTTGATGCTTCATACTTTGCTATCAAAAATATCACTTTGGGCTACACTATTCCCCAACAATGGCTAAAGAAGGCCGGGCTAGAGTCTGTCCGCATATTCGGATCGGTAGATAATCTCGCTTTATTTTCTCATTTGGACGGTATGGACCCACAGTATAACTTCAAGGGCGAAACAGACTATTCTTATGCTCCCAACAAGACTTATTCAGTAGGTTTTGAAATTAATTTCTAACAATTTAAAAGAATACAGGAAAGTATGAAAAAATATTTAAATACATATTTGCCGGGATGGCTGCAATGTCTGTGGTAGCTTGCAGTGAGGATGCTTTGGAAACCAGTCCTTCATCTTCTGTTTCTGGCAACGAATTATTAGGAACAGCAACTAATGCATTAGTATCATTGAATGGTGTATATCGAGCAATGTATACAGCAGGGGTTTCAAACAGCTCTAACACTCATCAATGTTTCGGTATCACAGCTTATAATCTGGTGGCAGATGTTATGGGTGAAGATTGCATTATGAACGGACAAGGTAGCGGCTGGTTTTGGTATGATTGCGTTTACAACGTAAAATCAAGATATACCTCTACCGGATGGCGTTCTTATGATATGTGGAATGGCTATTACACTTGGATTTCTAATGTCAATTACATTTTGGCAGAAGAGGAAACCATGTCTGGAAGTGAAACCGAAAAGAATTATGTGCTTGGACAAGCCTACGCTGTACGTGCTTACAGTTATTTTATGCTGGCACAAATGTTTTCTCGCACTTATAAAGGACATGAAAGCGAACCTTGTGTACCACTCTATACAGAACCGACTGATATTGCAACAGAAGGTAAAGGGCGCGCAACGGTTGAAGAAGTATATCAACAAATCACTTCGGATCTTGACAAAGCAATTACCATGCTGGGCAACTCAGGTAAAAGAAAACATATCAGCCATATCAATGAGGCTGTTGCCTCAGGTATAAAGGCTCGTGTCGCTTTAGTGATGGAAGACTGGCAGACCGCTTTGGATGCCGCGAATGCCGCAATAAGCAAAAGTGGGTGTAGTATCGGCACTGGAACTGCGGTAACCGGTGGAATGAATGATGCTACTGCCAATAATGTGATGTGGGCGGCCGAAATCATAGCCGACCAGTCCGGAATGTATGCAGGTTTCTTTACACACATGGATGCGGATCAAGGGAAATATGGAGCTAGTGCTCGAAAACAGATAAACAAACTGCTTTATGCAAAGCTAGGCACAAATGATGTCCGCAAAAAATGGTGGAATCCACAAGACGAGAATAATGAAAAGAATGGTTACCAACAAGAAAAATTCAAGTTTAAAGATTATGCGAAATGGACGGGTGACTATATTTTTATGCGTATTGAGGAAATGTTTTTAACCGCAGCAGAAGCATCTTGTCGTTTAAATGATGACAAAGGCGCACAACTGATGTTGAACAGTTTAATGCAAAAACGTGATGAGGATTACACTTGCAAAAAAACAGGAACGGCATTAGGTAAGCTCACCTCAGATGAAACTGGTTCTTTACTTGAAGAAATTATAATTCAACGCCGTATTGAACTTTGGGGAGAATTTGGACGTATCTATGATATACGCCGTCTGAAACAAGGGTTCAGACGTACTGCAGACATGGGCTGGCCATCCAGTGCTTTAATTGCTGGTACAGATACGGAAGATCCTGAGTCGTATGCATGGGTATTAACTATTCCTCAAACGGAATTTGATGGTAATCCGAACATGGATCCTAGCAAAGATCAGAATCCGATAGGTGATCATAAATAGTATTAATCTGTAAGCAAGTAAATTATGAAAGTAAATAAATATATAATCGGCATGTTTGTTGCCACTGCAACTTTTTTGTATCGTGCAACACCGACAATGAAGGAGATATATACAATAGCACAACAATGGGGGTGACATTCGCCACAGGCACACAATCGGTTTCCTTTCCTTCCACAGGATATGAGGGTTTTGATGTAGAAGTCTTACGCGCGAAATCTTCGGAAGCTACTACAATTAATTTATCAGCAACATTAGTTGTCGGTGATAAAGAGCAGGAACTCCCTGCCTCCATTACCGTACCTTCCTCGGTTTCATTCGCAGCAGGGGAATTTAAGACCAATATTCATGTTACAGTTGGAGATATAACTCCTGGACAGAATTATAAAGTCAAGATATCTTTGCCGGAGGAAATGGTTACGATAGACCAGACTTCGGATAAGTCATAACTGTTTATAGGGATTATACTTTTTCTTCATTAGGAACTGGAACATTTAAATCTGCGGCTATGGCAGAGGAAGGAGAAGATTTTGCAACTTGGGAAGTGGAAGTTCAAAAAGCAGACCAGATATCATGGTATAAAGCTATGAACTTATATGAAAAAGGATATAACATTGTCTTCAAAGTTAATGAAGCCAATGAGGTCACTGTAGAATCTCAGCCGGCATGGAAGCACGCATCCTATGGAGAAGTTTTTGTTTCAGGCAAAGGTGCTTTGGAAGACGGGGTTATTACTGTGAAGCTGTCGCATGATGTACCCAATGTTGGTGGTTTTGGTGAATTTAAAGAAATACTTTACCTACCTGCTAAATAATTTAGATTTAAGATATGAGGAAAAGATGAAGCTTTCTCCTTAATTATCCAATAAATTATTACCCAAGTATACAAAATTAATGTATACTTGGGTAAATCTATATAGTAAATCGGTCTTTAGAAATTATTGATAAACATCTGTTAACTCGAATTCGATTACTATATAAATGTGCTTGTAAAGACATATATGTTAAATATTTAGTTACATATTTGGAAGGAACACAACAAACCACCATCAATCCTTATGAACTGATTGTAACTCCTGACGGGAAGTCAAATTTTGATTACACACGGAATCTTCCATCAGTTTTTTAATGTTCTTCTCAGCCAAAACTCAAAAAACGATCATAGACCGGATGTAGCATATTATGCCGTCAAACAGTTGATATATTTCAGATATAACATTTTTATTAATGTACTTCCCGTTTTTCTGGAAATGGTGTGTAACAAATTTTGTATATTCTTTCAGTCTGATAGATTGTAAATCCAAAATCATAGTACTTTGATAAAAAAGCCGGAAGACTTATAAAAATTCTCCCGTCATATGACATTGTGAACATAAATATATAAATGGACATTGTACAATGTTATATATAGATGCTCAAAATGGCTTTAACGTTCTTTCCCGGATATTGAGCGATAACTTGAAATTAGTCAATCGCTACTAGGCAGATTTTGTCTGCTTTTCCTAGATAGCTAAGTATTTCGTCCAAAGTAACAGACGTTTTTTGCTCTCTCCCATTTCTAAATTCCAATTTGGATTTCCTCTTTCATTATTTCATGCATTTTTTGCAAAAAAATTATAATCTTATTATAATACAATCATTATAATGAGATTTATCACAATTAGACTTTTTATCGTATAAAGTAATTTTGAGGTAGAACAAAAGTAGAAAAAAAGGTTATCATAACTTTGTTTAAAGTAATTCCCGCAGAGTAAATAAAGAGAATCGATAAATTTTAATCTTTTGATTATAAACACTTTCTGTGTCTTGTTAGTTCTGCAAAGACTTTGGTGGTTTCCTTTATCGGAATGGCTACACAAGAAGTGGCTATAAGACAGACTGTTAATATCACTTTGAAATCTGATACAGAGATGCTTGACGATGTGGTAGTTGTAGCTTATGGTACTGCGAAAAAGTCGTCTTTTACAGGTTCTGCGACTGCTGTTAGTGGAGAAAAAATAGCAAAAATGCAGGTTTCTTCAGTTTCTAAAGCCTTGGAAGGTGCAGCAGCAGGTGTACAAGTAATCAACACCAGTGGGCAGCCTGGAGAAAATGCTAAAATAAGAATCCGTGGTATTGGCTCTTTTAGTGCATCGTCGGCTCCTTTATACGTAGTTGATGGTATGCCTTATGATGAAGAGTCTGTTAATGCATTGAATCCTGCCGACATTGAAAGCATGTCTATATTAAAAGATGCTGCATCTGCATCTCTTTATGGTTCACGTGCGGCAAATGGTGTTGTGATGATCACTACCAAAAAGGTATGGTAGATAAATCCAAAGTAACTCTTGATGCACGCTGGGGAGTAAATACTCGTGGTGTTCCAGAATATGATATCATGAAAGATCAAAGAGAATACGTACTAACAGCTTGGAATACTTTGAAAAATCAATCTACAGGTGCAGAAGCTTCCGAAGGATTAATAGGTAGCATTGGGTACAATCCATTCATCGGTGTAGCTAATAATGCCATGGTTTCAGCAGATGGTGTAGTTAGTTCTGCGGCTCTCCGCCATAATGACGATTGGGCTGATGCCGCATACATAATGGTATGCGTCAGGAATATAATTTGAGTCTGCAAGGTGGTAACGCTAAGACAACTCATTTTTTATCATTGGGATATTTGAAAGATGAAGGAATTTTAAGGCATACTGACTTCGAACGTATTTCAGCACGTGCCAATATTAATCATACTGTAAATAAGTTTATTGACATCAATGGTAATTTGGCTTACGCAAGAGCGGAAAAAATGCAGGCCAGTCACAAAATGCTAGTTTGTCTAATTACTCTAATGCCTTTATGTTCACTCAGCAAATCGCTCCTATTTATCCTGTATATGCGTATGACGAAAACGGAAATCGCATATATGACGAAGAAGGCAACACTGTTTATGATTTTGGTGATGGTACATATAGTACACGTATGGGCGGTTTCAGTAATCAAAATGTTGCAGCTAACTCTGGGTTGGATGTGCATCAGACTTTGAATGACAATTTTAATGGCCGTGGTACTATCAACATTAATATTATTGATGGTTTAAAAGCGACTGCTAACATTGGTTATGATTTAATGAATCAAATCCGTACAGACCATATGAATCAGTTATATGGGGATGCTGCTAATGTGAATGGTCGTACTTATAAATATAATCAACGTATTGAATCGTTTACAGCAAATCAACTTTTAACTTATAGTAAAGCATTTGGCCATCATAATATTGACATAATGGCTGGTCACGAATCTTATTCATATACACTGAAATATCAGTATACTCATAAATACAATTTTTATACTATTGGAAATCCTGAGTTCAACAATGCCATAACTATGAGTGATATGAATTCATATACACAAGAACATAGTATGGAAAGTTTCTTTGGTCGTGTAAACTATGATTTTGATAACAAGTATTATCTATCTGCAAGTATTCGTTCAGATGAATCTTCCAAATTCCATCCTGATCACCGGCGTGGTACTTTTTGGTCTGTCGGAGGTTCTTGGAGATTAACACAGGAAGAGTTTTTGAAAGATGTGGAATGGTTGTCTAATCTTAAACTAAAAGCAAGTTATGGAACACAAGGTAATGATGGAATTCTTGATATAAATGGTTATGTAGTCTATCAACCATATTTGAAGCAATATTCTGTAACCAATAATAACGGAGATTTCTCTGTAGTCGAAACTTATCGTGGAAATAAAGATTTGACTTGGGAAAAAAGCAAAAATTTAAATATCGGTTTGGAAGCTGCTTTTCTTAATAACCGTTTGAAACTAGAAACTGAATATTTCTTGAAGAAGACTTCGGATATGTTGTACAATATGCCTTATCCCATTTCTTCTGGAATTTCTTACGTTCCAATGAACCTGTTGGATATGCAGAACAAGGGGATTGAATTTACCATTTCTGCCACCCCAATTCAAACAAAAGATTTTATATGGAATTTATCTTTTAACGGTACACACTATAGCAATAAGATTTTGAATCTTCCAGAAGACAAAAGAGAGAATGGAATTATTCATGGTACCGCTTCTTTGTTCCGCTTAATGGAAGGAGGGTCTATTTATGATCTTTATACGTATGAATATGCAGGTGTTAATCCAGAGACAGGAGCGGCACAATGGTATATGGATGAGAAAGATGCTAATGGCAAGGTGACCGGAAGGACCGTAACTGAAGACTATACTCAGGCAAGCAAATATGAATTAGGTTCTACTTTGCCCGATTTCCAAGGAGGTTTTTCAACTGATTTTGCATACAAAGGAATCGATCTTTCTATAGCTACAAACTTTCAATTGGTGGAAAGATATATGACAGCATGTATTCTTCTTTCATGCATGCGGGAAGCAATATTGGCAGCAACTGGCATAAGG
>ENA-OQJH01000497-OQJH01000497.1-human-gut-metagenome-genome-assembly--contig:-NODE-497-length-21314-cov-2.310568_pt1 | contig 21314 bp, 22 predicted proteins | sample MGYA00242597_ERZ504763 | MGnify/ENA primary metagenome ERZ504763 (study PRJEB26092, sample SAMD00036359) | human gut metagenome | host: Homo sapiens | study: EMG produced TPA metagenomics assembly of...
TTTTCAGGCTTTTCCCGTTCTTGGTGGTAAATCGAATCCGTTTCGAAGTTCTGCATCTTTGTGGTCAGATTAATTGAATGATTGAATAAACAGGAATAAGCAAATCCGTAAGAAAGGCACAGCGCGAGTGCTACTAATAAAATCTTTTTCATATCTATACAGAGTTTGGTTCCTTACAAAGATAAACATCTATAGCGATTTATCAGTTCATGATTAAACATATTCTGTTAGAAATTAACTTTCTTATTGAGAAGTAGGATGATAGGCAGTAAATAAGAAAGGGATGAAGCATTGGTGAAAAGAGAAAGGCACAGAATCAAAATGTCCTGTGCCTTTGCTGTTTGTTATCTGATAGTAATCAGCTTTTACGCATTCAACGCTTGCTCAATATCCGCAATGATATCATCCGCATTCTCGATACCTACGGACAAACGGATTAAGTCGGGACGTACACCTGCTTCCATCAGCTGCTCATCCGACAACTGGCGGTGAGTATGGCTGGCGGGGTGAAGCACACAACTACGGGCATCAGCTACGTGAGTCACAATAGCGATAAATTCTAATGAATCCATAAACTTGATAGAGACATCACGTCCGCCTTTCAGTCCGAAGGAGATCACTCCGCAGGAACCGTTCGGCATATATTTCTGTGCCAGTGCATAGTATTTGTTATCCGGCAGGCCGCAATAGTTAACCCAGGCCACTTTCTCGTTCTTAGAAAGATATTCTGCTACTTTCTGAGCGTTACGGCAATGCTGAGGCATACGCAGGTGCAGTGTTTCGAGTCCAAGATTCAGTAAGAAAGAATTTTGCGGGCTTTGGATACTGCCGAGGTCACGCATCAGTTGTGCAGTTGCTTTGGTGATGTAAGCACCTTTGCCGAATGCTTTTGTATAGGTCAGACCATGATAAGATTCGTCCGGTGTACAGAGTCCGGGGAATTTGTCTGCATGGGCATCCCAGTCGAAGTTGCCGCTGTCGACGATACAGCCACCTACGCTTGTTGCGTGTCCATCCATGTACTTGGTAGTAGAATGAACGATGATGTCCTGCTCCCATTCGAAAGGACGGCAGTTGATAGGAGTCGGGAATGTATTGTCTACAATCAAAGGTACTCCGTGACTGTGTGCGATACGGGCAAACTTTTCGATATCCAGCACTTCGAGAGAAGGATTGGAGATTGTTTCTCCGAACAGTGCTTTTGTATTAGGCTGGAAAGCTGCCGAGATTTCTTCTTCGCTGGCATCCGGATTAACGAATGTAACGTCGATGCCGAGTTTCTTCATGGTGACACCGAACAAGTTGAATGTTCCTCCGTAGATGGCGGATGAACAAACGAAATGATCTCCTGCCTGGCAGATATTGAAAATGGCATAAAAGTTGGCTGCCTGGCCGCTGGATGTAAGCATAGCAGCTACACCACCTTCAAGGGCGGCAATCTTGGCGGCAACCGCGTCATTAGTCGGGTTTTGCAGGCGGGTATAAAAGTAACCACTGTCTTCCAAATCGAAAAGGCGTGCCATTTGTTCGCTGGTATCGTATTTGAAAGTTGTACTCTGATAGATGGGCAGCACACGCGGCTCACCCTTTTTAGGCGTCCATCCGGCCTGTACGCACAGGGTTTCGGGTTTGAATTGTTTTGCCATAATGATATAGGGTTTTAAGTTTTATTGCCAAAAAAGTTTTAACGGGGCAAAAGTAGGGAAAATAATTGTATTTTTGTCCTGTTTATAAGTGAAATGATACTGATAAGGTAGTAGTCGAATATGAAAAAAGATTCTATATTCTTTTATTAATTAGTTTTCTTCTTTCGTTGGCTGATGTGCAGGCGCAACAAAAAGCTACTCCGAAAGCAGGTGAGGGGATTTCTACTTTTTGCTGCGGCACAACCGTGCTCCAAAGAATATTATGATGATTTTGTGGAACTGAATAAGGCAAAGCTGGGGAAAGGGAATGTGTTGAAGCTGGGGGTAACGTATACTATTCCTCCTGTCAAGAGATCGGCGGCGGCTGATAAAGAGACACCGGGCAAGAAAACAATCCTCAAAGGCTTCGAAAATAGGAACCACTCTTCATGAACCTCTTTTCGGTAAGCAACTGGCGAATGTAAAGGTCACTTCCAACCGACTGGCAGGTGCCTGCTTCTATGTAGTCAGCGGGCATGGCGGTCCTGATCCGGGAGCCATCGGACGGGTAGGGAAGCACGAACTTCACGAAGACGAATATGCCTATGACATTGCACTTCGTCTCGCCCGGAATCTGATGCAGGAAGGGGCGGAAGTGCATATCATTATTCAGGATGCCAAAGATGGTATCCGTAATGACGCTTACCTCTCTAACAGCAAGCGTGAGACTTGTATGGCGACCCGATTCCATTGAATCAGGTACAGCGTCTTCAGCAGCGTTGCAATAAAATCAATGCTCTTTATCGGAAAGACCGTCAGAACTATACTTACTGCCGCGCTATCTTCATTCATGTAGACAGCCGCAGCAAAAAAAAAGCAGACGGATGTCTTTTTCTATCATTCCAATAAGAAAGCCGAAAGCAAACGGCTGGCAAACAATATGAAAGATACGTTCGAATCCAAATATGGAAAGCATCAGCCGAACCGCGGCTTTTCCGGAACGGTGAGCGGACGCAATTTATATGTACTTCACACACTACCCCCGCTTCTGTTTTTGTCGAACTGGGGAATATACAGAATACATTTGACCAGCGGAGACTGGTGATGGATTCCAACCGTCAGGCCCTTGCCAAATGGTTGATGGAAGGCTTTCTGAAAGATTTTAAAGGGAGAAAATAAACTTCAATCTCTTTTTTCGTGAACAAACGAAATCGGGATGTTATATATGTGCAAATCGCCTGATGACTGCTTGTAGGTATGCGAATATATATGAGTCAGTGAATATGCCTCCCCGGCATGACAGGAAGATTGCATAGTAGTTTTGTCGTGTTTTATTTTGTGTTTGTGTTGTGACGGTGCTGCGATGTGAATCGAGGTGCCGTTTTTTTTGTGTATATAAAAAGACTTACTCATAAAAAGAGGGCTTACAAAGATTCTAAAGTATATCGTAGAATCTATGTAAGCCCGTCTTTATGGAGGGTGCTTTATGCACACCTTATCTAGTTGTTATAAAGGCATATTACCGTGCTTCTTGGGCGGATTTGTCTGCATCTTGTTTTCCGTCATTTCTAGTGCCTGAATCAGACGTTTGCGAGTCTGTCTCGGATAAATGATTTCGTCAATATATCCCAGTTCGGCAGCTTGATACGGAGTAGCAAACTTTTCTTTGTAGGCTTCCAGTTCCTTAGCCTTTGTTGCTTCGTCAGCTTTGCGGAACAGGATATTGATTGCACCGTCTGCACCCATCACTGCAATTTCTGCGCTGGGATATGCGAAGTTCACATCAGCTCCTGTCTGCTTGGAGTTCATTACGATATAAGCGCCGCCGTAAGCTTTGCGGGTAATAACAGTCAGTTTGGGAACAGTAGCTTCTGCGAACGCATAAACTATTTTTGCGCCGTGACGGATGATACCGTTGTTTTCCTGCGTATATCCCGGAAGGAATCCCGGAACATCTTCGAATGTAATCAACGGAATATTGAAACAGTCGCAAAAACGGATAAAACGACTTGCTTTGTCGCTGGCGTCGATGTCAAGAACGCCGGCAAGATAAGCCGGCTGATTGGCTACGATACCTACCGAACGACCTGCCATGCGGGCAAAGCCGATGATGATATTCTTTGCAAAGTTCGGCATGACTTCGAAGAAATAACCGTTGTCTATCACGCGTTCGATAATGTCTTTCATATCATACGGTACGTTCGGATCTGCCGGAACGATTGTATCCAGAGAAGCGTCTTCGCGGTTGGTTTCGTCGGCGCAAGGTTGTTTCCTGGCTTCATCCATATTATTCTGCGGTAAGAAAGACAACAGTTCGCGGATACTCATCAACAGTTCTTCTTCGGAGTTGCACATAAAATGCGTCACACCGCTCTTGCTGCTATGTGTCATTGCGCCACCCAGCTCTTCTTTGCTTACTTCTTCATGAATCACGGTTTTTACTACATCCGGACCAGTCACGAACATGTGACTTTTTCTTTCACCATAAAGATGAAGTCGGTAAGGGCAGGAGAGTAGCAAGCGCCTCCGGCACAAGGACCCAGGATGGCCGAAATCTGTGGAATCACACCGCTGGCCATTGTGTTCTGATAGAAAATATCCGCATAACCGGAAAGGCTTTCGATACCTTCCTGAATACGTGCGCCGCCCGAATCATTCAGAGCGATAATCGGGGCACCGTTCTTCAACGCAAGTTGTTGTACTTTCACAATCTTTTTGGCATTGGAAGCAGACAGTGAGCCGCCATATACGGTAAAGTCATAAGCGTAAACAAATACCTGGCGACCGTCTACCTTTCCGTAACCTGAAACAATACCGTCTCCCGGAATTTTGTTTTTATCCATGCCATAGTTCGTACAACGGTGAACCATCAACTTATCCAGTTCAACGAAAGTACCTTTATCGAGCAACATCTCAATACGTTCGCGAGCAGTCATTTTACCGCTTTCGTGTTGCTTCTCTATTTTATCAACGCCTCCACCAAGAGAAGCGATGCGGTCACGTTCCTCGAACGTGGCGTATGCTTTATTCATTTCTTCCATAATGCAATCCGTTCTTATATTATGCAATCGGTTCTAATGTTATTAATGTCTGGTCGCCGGTTATGTTATCACCTTCCTGAACCAGAATTTCTTTAATGCGGCAGTCTGAAGTCACTTTGTAGTTACTCTGCATTTTCATGGCTTCGATAACGATAGCGGTGTCTCCCGCCTTCATTTCCTGACCGACTGCAACAGGTATTTTCACTACTTTGCCCGGCATCGGAGAAATGATACAGTCATTCTGTTCTTCTTCCCCTTTCTTGCGCATACGCAGATATTTTGCCTGGCTGTCCACTATTTCTACATTGAAACTGCTATAATGCGTATTCACTTTATAGCTTTTTCCGTTATCACGGCGAATCAGCTGTGCGTTCGAACTGCGTCCGTCCATCAAGATGTTGCAAGTACCGTTTTCTGCCATCACTACGTCTGCTTCAAACGTTTTCCATCAATGGTGAGCACTACCTTGTTATCTTCCTTGCTGACCAGTTCTACTTCGGCCACGCGGTTTCCTATATGAATTTCCATAATTGAATTCTCTTTGTTAAAATTTAGATTCTCAACACACCCTTATGCAATCCGAACTCTTTCCACTTGCTGATGGGGCGGTTGTCGGCAGCCATACCGCTGTTGTTCTCTTCGAGATTCATCAAATAGTCTATATAAGCAGCGATCAGGGCAATATTTTCGGAATATTCGCTGGTGCGCGTAATCCGTTGTTGCAGAAACTCGCTGTTCTTGGCGATGAATCCTGTGTCATAATGACCTTCTACAAAATCGGGAGTATCCATGATGGCACGCAGATAACTGATGTTGTTTTTCACTCCGGTCAATTTATATTCGTGGAGAACACGACGCATCCGCTCAATCGCATATTCGCGATTAGTAGCCACACAATCAGTTTACCGATCATCGGGTCATAGTAGATCGGAATTTCATATCCTTCATATACATAACTGTCAATACGCACACCGATACTGTTCGGCTCTGTAATCTGTTTGATGATACCCGGACTTGGCATGAAATTCATTTCAGTGTCTTCGGCACAGATACGACATTCGATAGCGTGCCCGCGTTGCTGGATATTCTCTTGTTTCAGTTGAAGCACTTGTCCGTCGGCAACTTAATTTGCTCTTTCACCAATCTACTCCGATCACTTCTTCCGTAATTGGATGTTCCACCTGCAAGCGGGTGTTCATCTCAAGGAAATAATAGTTGCGGTGTTTATCAACAAGGAATTCGATAGTACCCGCACCGATGTAGTTCACAGCTTTAGCTGCCGCTACCGCTTTTCACCCATGTCTTTTCGCAGTTCGGGAGTGACGAAACCGAAGGAGTCTCTTCCACGATTTTCTGGTTACGGCGTTGCACGGAACATTCGCGTTCGCACAGATGAATGACATTTCCATGCTTGTCTCCAAGAATCTGGAACTCGATGTGATGAGGCTCTTCAACGAACTTCTCCAGGTAAACCGTGTCATCGCCAAAGGAAGACAATGATTCGCTCTTGGCAGTGGTATATGCTTCTTCCACTTCTTCGGCACTGTGGATGAGGCGCATACCCTTTCCACCACCGCCCATAGAGGCCTTCAGCATCACCGGATAGCCAATTTTATTGCAAAGCTCTACGGCTTCTTCTACGCTTTTCAGGTTGTCTTGTGTGCCGGGAACTACGGGTACTCCCGCCTCAATCATTTTGATACGGGCAGCAATTTTATCTCCCATAGCTTCCATTGTTTCCGGATTGGGTCCGATAAAGATGATTCCTTCTTCCTGACATCGACGGGCGAATGTGGCATTCTCGGACAAGAAGCCGTAACCCGGATGGATGCGTCTGCATGAGCTGCTTTTGCCACTTCGATGATTTTTTCTATATTCAGATAACTCTCTTTGGATGCTGCCGGCCCTACGCAATAAGCTTCGTCTGCATAAAGCACGTGCTTCGCGGTCCGGTCTGCTTCGGAGAAGATAGCGATACTCGTTATCTCCATTTCCCGGCAGGAACGCATCACCCTTACGGCAATTTCACCGCGATTGGCTACTAAGATTTTTTTTATCATACTTTTTTCAATTAAGTACATACTTATTAATGTCTTCCCGTCTAATGGACATACTCCACCCGACGAAAAACAGTATTTTTTTGATTTGGGGCTTAACAAGTGATACTCTTTCTCCTAATCCACGAGGAGAGGGGCGTCTTACACAAAATGGCAGGTCTTCTGACTGACTCTTGTCTTATTTGCCTTCCCGAATAACATCAGTGGCGTTAAATTAGTTCAATTATAAGACATTGAACAGAGTTTCACAGCAGCGGGACTGTCCGGGATTTACACCCGGTTCCCTATTAATCATCGTCCGTTGGATACGGATTCTGAACCATTTTGGGGGGCAAAGATAAATAAATATTGAATAGGATGTTCCTTTTTTGCACGAAAGTTTCAATTTTGTGCAATGCTTGTCCTTAGTCCGGAAGATAAAGTGATAGGAGCAAAGTATGATGCGGAGAAGTCTTTTCGCCGTACGGAGATTATTTGCCTGGATATTAATTGCTGGTCGGGTAAATACAAATGGGTTTGATTCTTTAATTTGTGTGTAACCTTGCTTCTTTTCTAAACCATCTTTCTCCTGATATTGTTAGGTTGATAGTTATTAATTAAAAGGAGATATTCATTATGAAAGAAAAGAAAATAGCTCGTGAAGAAAGAAACCAGGAGAAGCTGGCTAACGGTGATTGGGTAATGGCAGAGTTTTACGCAACGTGGTGTCCTCACTGCCAGCGCATGAAACCGGTTGTTGAAGAGTTCAAGAAACTGATGGTAGGAACATTGGAAGTGGTGGAAGTGGACATCGACCAGGAACCTGCCCTTACTGATTTTATACGGTGGAGTCGACTCTACCTTTATTCTTTTTAGAAAAGGGCAACAGCTTTGGCGGCAATCCGGCGAATTATCTTTGGAAAGATTGGAAAAAGCAGTGAAAGGGGTCAAATCCTGAAAATGATGTATCGTTTATTACAATGATATAAATAGCTGGTTTTATGCAGGTGTATTTCGGTATGGCATATATGGAGGAACAGCAGAAAGTATTTTCTATCGAGGTACTTCTGCTTTTCTTTTTATAGCCTTTCCGTTGTCTTGATTATTGGTTTCTGTTCAACCTCAACTCATGCAGCATGCCTGCACTTCTTCAAGACTGCCGGTATGTTTTCCTTCATCATCCGACAGTTTGATACATTCCCTCCACTCCTGATTGACATTCATCTTGCATTGCGTCAGTTTCATCACGATGTTCGAAGGTTCGAACCCGGTATCGTTGGTGAGATTGGTGCCGATTCCGAAAGAGCAGCGGATTTTGTTTTTGCAGTATTCTTGAATGTCTAATGCTTTTGTAAAGTCGAGGGCATTGCTGAATACGATGGTTTTGGTTGTCGCGTCGATTCCCAACTCTTTGTAGCGGGCAACCAGTCGGTCGATAAACTCAAATTCATTACCGGAATCGCAGCGCACACCGTCGAAAAGTTTAGCTTGTTTACGGCTAAGGTTACTAAGGAAGATGCCGGAAGTATAGGTATCGGAAAGTGCGATACCCAAATCACCGTCATAAACATTCACCCAGTTTTCGAGTGCCATATAATTGGCATGTTTATATCCGAACTGTGCTCCATGAAACATAAACCATTCGTGAGGGTGAGTCCCCATCATTTTCATTCCATATTTCATTGCGAAGTTGCAGTTGGAAGTCCCGGTGCAATATTGCGCTGTCTCGTTCAGTCTTTTGATAACAGTTTCCTGCACATCAATAGAGAATCTTCTCCGTGTACCAAATTCTGAAAAGCGGAGCTGATGTTGGTTCGATAACTCTATTTTCTCCGACAGTTTGCAAAGAATCCCGTTCATGTCTGCTACATGGCCGAAGAACCGGTTTTTGATTTCAGAAACAATAGCGAGCAAAGGCACTTCATATAAAGTCACTTTATAAAGCAAGTCAGTCACTTCGATGTGGAGATGACAGGCTTCATCCAGATGAATATCAATCTTATTCGGGTCGAAACGAAAAGAAGACAACCACTCCCAGTAGACTCTCGGGAGAAATCTGCAATTCTTCGTCATGTATTCCAACTCCTCTTCCGTGAATCTCAACTGACTAAGATTCTTGATCTCTGCCTTGAGTGTTTCCAGAAAAGCTTCGGTATACTTTGTTTCGTTCCGGTCATTGAAACTAAAAGTACCCATTGCATAGGGGAACAGTTTGATATAAGCGTACGAGGTGGTAAACTTATAGAGGTCTGTATCTAGTAGTGTTTTAACAATCATGACGTTCGTTCTTTTCTATTAATAACGTTGTAAAGTTAGTATTTGTTGAACGAAATAATAGCCTGCTGACAGATAATTATTCCATTTTTGGGATCGATTTATACCTGATTATCTGATATTATCATTAATTTTGCCGTAATTATGTATTAAATAAAAGATATTTGGTATGAAAAACGCTTTGGTATATAGCTGCGTATTACTGTTGTTATCATGTGGCGGAAAAACCGGAGGAACTTCGCAATCTTCTTCCACGAATCAGGAAACACAGGAAAACGCTTTAAGCGAAAAAACTACTGCTATTTCCGAAGCTTTCTCTATGGATTTTATAAAGGAAGTGATTGGATTATTCCTGATACGCTTTCCGAATCATTGCTAAAAGAACCGGAAGCATCTTCTTTGAAGGTCTATGACTCCGACAGTATTTGCCGGAAACAAGTAGATGGCGTGGAACGTTGTTTTTACAAGGACTCATTGATGAACGGTGCTTATAAGCACTTTTATTTTCGCTCGACTGATTCTTTTGTGTCGGAACCCTATTATTCGGTAGTTGTTTATAAAGACGGAATAAAGAACGATACGGTGCGTCATTACAGTATCTCTTCCCATTGTATGACAAGTCGTATAATCACTCTTGACAGTATTTGTGAACTTTATCAATCTTATTATTCCAACGGATATCCCCATATCTTTTACCAGGCTACACGAGGTAAACTTAATGGAGTACGTCAGAGATGGTATTATGATGGAAAGCCGGACTGGTTTGAACACTATAAAGATGGGAAGCTAAACGGAGAGGAAATGAGATGGCATGCCAACGGACATCTATGGCAGGTTAATCATTATATTGACGTTCAGGAAGTGTTACCGACCGAATGTTGGTATTATAGCCATTCGGAATACGCTTATAATGACCCTGACGGGGTAGCGGAGGCTCCCGACTGGTATGAGTATAAATATCAGGCATCAGAAGGGACTCCCTTTTATTACATTCAAGAAATTTATGCATTGGAGAACGGCAAAAAGTATCTTCTGAAACGAAAATATTTTGAAAAGGATTCCGATGAGCCGATATACTTCATGGATGATAAGTGTGATTCTGTAAAACGAAGCATTGTGACGGTCGGAACTCAAAAGCGGCTGGATATAAGGAATTATTCTGGCGGGCGGCTACGTCGTTTCGAGAGTTATCCGTACTCGGAGAAAGGCGTGCCGGGTGTCATGACTGAAATTTATTCTGAAGAAGGCAACCGGATTGAAAAGAGTATGTATGACTATCATAGTGGAAGAATGATCTCCTTGCGTATGTATAGCAATACAGGGGCAGACGTGAAAAAACTTGAATTTGCTGAATATACGAATATGAAGGCGGATAGTTGTAATAAACAGCTTGATTCTGGTAAAGGGCGTTATACAGACAATCAGAATAAACTGTCCGTGCGCTGGAAAAAGGGGGAACTCGCACTGCTGAATTCTCCGGCGAAAGAAGATGAAGATGGATTTATAAAATGGTACTATGATGGGTATCAGTCTGATTACGGTCTGCATTTTTTTCACTATTCAGGGTTTGAGAGCTGGGGCTATTTTGTGATGAGTGATGTTACAGGAGAAGTTTACGAATATCGTAGTATAGATACCCCTTTATTCTGTGGAAAATCCGGTCTTTTCCTTGTCGTAGATGAAAATCCGTATAAGGAAGAATGTTATGTCCGCGTTTACAAGATGCTTCCCGAAGGACGTTTGGCGGAAGTTGCCGCACTCAATCGGGGAGGAGGGGATTATTTTGAGGTTGATTTGGACGATTTTGTCTGGGTGGGTGAAAGTTCATTCATTGCCAATAAAAAAACGTCGGAAGATGAACTTCAATGTGACTTTTATGGAGGATGCTCTGACAGTTGCCTGGAAGAGTACAGGAAGTGTGGCTATCTGCAAATCGACGAAGACGGCTGGGGGTATGTGCGCGTCGATCTTCGTCCTGATGCTTTGCAGACTAAGCAGGAGCTTCCGTCTTCACTAGAAGCTATTAACGAAATGAATGCATGGGTAAAGTCATTGTGAAACCCAGAAACAATGGAAAATCATGCATCCACTCTTCCCCCTTTTTGATAGATATTTTAAGATCATTACTGTCTATTCTACTAATTCCCGGTTGCATCCGCTATTGATAAATAGCGAAAGAAGCCATATTCTCATTATTGTCATTTTATTCATTGTATTAAGTTATGTTCTATGATAACGCTACTGTCGGGTTATGAGCAGTCAGGCCACCATCTACGACGATTGTTTGTCCCGTGATGTACCTTGCATCGTTCGAAGCCAGAAAAGCGATGGCAGCTGCGACGTCTTCCGGTTCTCCTAAATAAGGAGTGGCACATTGGCCGAGGAAGATGTTGCGTACATCTTCATTCAGGTTATCCAATGCCGCGGGGGTAAGTACCAATCCCGGGGCTACGGCATTGCAGCGGATATTTTTCTTTCCCATTTGGGTAGCGATGTATTTCGTCAGGTTGATGACGCCCGCTTTGCTGGCACCATATAATGTACCGTTAGCATCAGCAGTAAGTCCGCTTATGGAAGCTACGTTGACAATGTTTCCGCCGCCATTGGTAGTCATGATAGGGATGACCTGTTGAGAAAGGTACATAGTGCAGCAGAGATTCAGGTGGAATGCCTCGATCAAAGTAATTGATATCCAGCTTCTCGATGTTAAGGTCACGTTTGGGATCAGTTCCTCCTACATTATTAATCAGTATATCTATTCGTTGATATTCATTCATAGAAAAATCAATCAGTTCTTTACAACTCTGGAGTTCGGTGGCGGAAAAATAGACATGGCGCACGTCGGCCCCTGCATGAGTAAGTTCGTTGGCAAGCTGTTCCGCCTTTTTTTTCAGAATGGTCAGCGATGACTACTTTGCCCCCTTCGGAGACAATGCGGCGTGTGGTTGCTTCGCCAATACCACCGGCAGCACCGGTGATGACAACTACTTTATTTTCGAATCTGTTCATATATTGGGAATTTGATAGTTACCTTCTATTAGAAACAGATGACAGAGGAATTTGTTAGACCTCATAAACTCTCTTTAATAAGATCAGGTGTCCGATTGGAAAACATTTGCATCTCCTCCGGTTTTATGCCTGATTATTTAAGAAAACTGTTAAATGTTAATGCCCGGCCGCTTATTTGTTAATACGGTTCTGATTCTATTAAACCATGTTATAAGATACGCTGCATCGGGCCGAAAATTTGGAGATAACCGAAAAGTCCGTATCTTTGTACTGTGTTTTTCATAGTATTAGATTTAAGGTTAACAAAAGATTGGCTGTCTGGGATAGATAGCCTTTTTTTATGCCTGTAAGTCAGGTGCGGATCAGGAAGACTAAAACAACGAATATTGCTTATCCAACAATCTACCTCGGAATATCTGTCCGGCGGCTGGCACTGATTATCATAGCTCAAAGTTACGAAAAAACAATCTAGTTTCCATGATTGGCCCTTTTTCTATTCTTACTTATCCGGGAAGCAACTTATGTGAATGAATATGTTAAATGTTAACGTGTGAAGTCTGAAATGTTAATACGCTCCGCGGAGTATTAAACCCTGTTATAATATCGTCAGTTTGGACTCTGAAATTTGCTATTTATCTGAAATATGGTACCTTTGTACTGTGTTTTTTTCATAAGTATTAGATTTAAGGTTAACAAAAGATTGGTTGCTCGTGATGAGTAGCCATTTTTTGTTTTTATACACGCTGATTGCTTATTCCTTAATCATCGTTAGCAGCATCTTAAATTTCTCCACTGCTACAAGAGCATGCGGTGCATTAGCCGGAAATACAATACTTTCTCCTGCCTTTACAGTGAATAGAGTTCCGTTTAGAGTGATATCGGCTACCCCCTCCAATACCTGCACGAGCGCATCAAACGGAGCACGATGTTCGCTCAATCCTTCACCTTTGTCGAAAGAAAATAATGTGATATTTCCTGCCGGACTCTTGATTAACTGTTTGCTGATAACGCCGCCTTCCGCATATTCGATGAGAGAAGCCAGATGGAGCACAGCTCCTTTTTGAAATGATTGTTCCATATCTGTTTTATTTTTAAGTTACTACCATGTAGAACACTTCTCGAATATGCATTGTTTGTCTATAACAAAAAACGATTTTTATTGTTATAGTACGAAAGACTTAATAAACGAACCATTATGAAGAAGAACATTTTATTTTTCGGAGCACTTGTAGGTGCTCTTTTGTTGGTTTCTTGTTCGGGAGGAAACAAGAAACAGGCTGCGTCCTCTGCCGCTCCGGAGGAGTTGGACAATGCCAGTAAAGTGATAAACTATTATCATACATCGCTCATCGTGTTGAGGCATGTAGCCAATGCGAAAGACATAAATGCAGTTTTGGGATATATGGAACAGACAGGAAAAGTTCCTGAAGTATCTCCGATTGCACCACCTGAAGTATCTGCCAGAGATACAGCGGAATTGATGGATCCGGGAGATTATTTTAATATAGAAGTCCGTCAGAATCTGAAGCAGAGTTATCGAGGACTTTTCAGTGCAAGGACGCAATTCTATGATAATTTTAATAAATTCCTCTCTTACAAGCAGGCAAAAGAGACTGCAAAGATCGGCAAGCTCCTCGACGAGAACTATCGGCTTAGTGTAGAAATGTCGGAATATAAACAAGTGATCTTTGATATTCTAAGCCCTCTGACAGAACAAGCTGAAAAAGAACTGCTTGCCGATGAACCGTTGAAAGATCAAATCATGGCCATGCGTAAGATGTCCGGCACCGTGCAAAGCATCATGAATCTCTATTCACGCAAACATGCGCTGGATGGTATGCGTATTGATATGAAGATGGCCGAACTGAAGAAAGAACTCGAAGCTGCAAAGAAACTTCCTGCTGTCACAGGTTATGATGAAGAACAGGAGAATTATTATAGCTTCCTGACTTCCGTAGAATCATTTATGAAAGATATGCAGAAAGCCAGAGATAAAGGTAGCTATTCCGACGAGGACTATAATGCGATATCGGAGGCCTACGAATACGGACTTTCCGTTATCTAAAGAATCTTCCTCTGTTTGAATGTGAGCTACAATCATGCTCTTTCAAACAGAGGATGTTTTTTTATTAAGAAAAGGTTTGCCGTCTTTTTATAAAAAGTCCTTTTTTTACTATACCTCTTTAAACAGGAACTTTACTTTTGCATTTGAATTAAGAAATAATATCTTTGCTCTATGCAATCATTTCAACTCATAAAACCCTGTTTGGCGCTTGCTCCATATATACGGCATTACTGGATATTGCAAGACGATTCAGTGACTCCGGTTTCCGAACGGACTCTGCCTATTGGTGTATGCAACTGGTATTTCATAAAGGGAAACAACTCCTTTTGTCGGGCGGGTCGGAACTACAACCTCAATCCTTCATTTCCGGACAATCGGTCGGCTTCTCGGATGTACAGTCGACGGGTAGGATAGAAATGATTACTGTTGTTTTCCAGCCTTATGCAGTCAAAGCATTGTTTCATATTCCCAGCCATCTGTTTCACGGACAAAATGTAGATACCGATGCGATGGAAGATGTAGAACTGTCGGATTTGGTAAAACAGGTCACTGACACTTCTGATAATGCCGTTTCTATTCGTTTGATCGAACAGTTTTTTCTTCGTCGATTATACACCCTTCCGGAGTATAACCTCAAGCGGATGTCTGCTGTGTTTCATGAAATAAACCTCCAGCCGCAAATCAACATTGCTCATCTGTCGGAAACAGCCTGTTTGAGCAGTAAGCAGTTTGGACGTATCTTTGCCGATTATGTCGGCACTACTCCCAAAGAATTTATTCGCATTGTCCGTATGCAGCGGGCATTGTCAATGTTGCAGCAGGATGCCACTATTCCTTTTGTACAAGTAGCTTATGAATGTGGCTTCTCCGATCAGTCTCACATGATAAAGGAATTCAAACTCTTTTCCGGTTATACCCCTGCCGAGTATCTTTCTGTCTGCGCTCCTTATTCCGATTATTTTTCCGAACTTTAAAGATGTCCCTTTTTTCCTATCAGGCTTCCTCGTGTTGCCCTACTTTTGCAGTGTCTTTGCAAAGGCTTAGTAGTAACGATAAAAAAGAAACGAAATGAAAAAACTAATTGCATTTTTTGAGATTCCTGCTTCCGATTTCCATCGGGCTGTCGATTTTTACGAAACAGTATTGGGTATGCAACTTCCGACTTTTGAATGTGAAACAGAAAAAATGGCTTGTTTCACAGAAGAAGGTGAAACCGTCGGTGCTATCTCTTATGCTTCAAATTTCGACTTTCTTCCTTCAACGCATGGAGTGCTTATCCATTTCAACTGTGAGGATATAGAACAGACCTTGGAAAAAGTACTTCTGAAAGGAGGGAAAGTAGTCATTCCCAGAACAAAGATTGAGGCGGACGGCAAAGGATGGTTTGCCGTATTCACTGATAGTGAAGGAAACCGGATTGGAATTTATGCTGAAAAATAACAGGTAGGAGAGAGGAAGGCAGCCTGTTATAGCATAATATGCTTTTAGATGCGGATAACGCAAAATGACACGGATAAGAAGATTATAAATCTGCTAAATCCGTGTCATCCGCGTCTAAAAGATAGACTTATCAGGGTTTTGCACTGTCCTCCAAAAGTCAGACGTTAAATCACATCTTTATTCATTCTCTTTATTCCGCCATTTGTCTGTCCGCATTATTCTACCGGAATATAAATTTCCGTCAACAACTCTTCGGGAGCAGTGTCGCATGGATTGTTCAGATAACGTTCCGCGCTGGCTTCATCACGCAGCGTACATTCCATTTCGGGCAGACACTTTCCGTAAATCGTATCATACACAGCTTGCAAATTGTCATACGGACCTTTATACAAGAAGATAGCATAACGTCCGGCCGGGATCACCTTAAATCCGACATCACTTTTGGGGGCTACTTTTACAGGCATTACCATACATACGTCTGTACGCAGTTTTTCTGCCGGTGTCACTTTCGGATCATCGTGATAGATGCAAAGCGGGCTGAAATCTCCCATCGGCAACTGTTGTTCTTTGATGAATTGGAATAAACGGCCCCAGGTGCCACCGTAATCATTCAGTTTGTAATCGCCGGTGAGGCGGATATAAATCACATTCCGTTCGGAAACGTTTTTGATCTCTTTTTTTAGTTCCAGGTCTGGCCTGATAATCGCTGGTTTCATAATTACAAAGTTTTTATTATTTCTATACTCTAAAGGTGAAATGCCATAAAAATTGCTTGAACACTTTCGACAACGAAGAAGGAGAAGAGTAACCAATCCGATAGGCTATGTCGGCAATCGGAACATCCGAGTAGCGGAGTAGACGTGCGGCAGCTTCTGTCCGCGTCCGGACAATAAACGTACCAATCGGTTCACCGAGAAAAGCTTTCATGATCCGGTGAAAGTAAAAAGGAGAAAAGTTTGAAATTCTGGCCAGAGATTTTAAATCAATGTCTTCTCCCAAATGTTGGTTGATGTATTCCACTACAACATTTACGCACTTTTTGATATTCTTCTTTCGTTGTTTTTTTCTGTTGCATAACTTATTCTGGTATTTCACTCCGCAAAGGTATTGGTAAAAAAGCGAAATGACTTGTCCGATATTGCGGAAATGTCAATTTCCTATTTTCTTTCTGTGATTGCCCGATTCCTGTTTTGAGAATTTATTTTGATATATAATGTTCCTTTTAGTGGTGTTATGGTACGAATTATTACCAAGTTTTTAATCACTAGACGCGAAATTGATTTCTTTGTTTTAAATAATGTCAAAAACTAAAACAAAAAAGTTGGTTTTGTTATAAACAATTATTAAAATGACTATATTGTAACCAAATTATTAATAAAAATAGCCATGGATAAAACAATTGTAGGGAACAATGCCGGAAAAGTTTGGTGTGCCCTGAAAGAAATTGGTGAAATTTCAATACCTGAATTGGCAAGAAGATTAAACCTAAGCGTAGAAAGTACAGCATTGGCGGCCGGTTGGCTGGCAAGAGAAAACAAAATTTGTATCCAGCGAAAGAACGGATTAATTGCTTTATCTGATGAAAGCACTTTCCCTTTTAGCTTTGGATAATTACAGATTTTGCGAGTGAGTATCTTTGGATTTCCGTTAACTTGTAAGTAAGAAAATGTCGATATAAGGTATCACATGCAAAGTTTGAACTTAAGAAGTTTAATATTTAAAAGAGTTGCTCCGTAATAGGGCAACTCTTTTAACGTATAATAAACGTATAAAATATCAAATCGTTCTTGTTGATAGGTAAAATATAGATACTTATATTTCGCAATAATAATAGTCGATTTTTCTTTAAAAGTTCTACTTTGGAGGATTTGTTCAGAATCCTACCCGCTTTCTTCCTAAAGAGAAATCCATGCCTTCGTAATTATAGATTTCAGCCAGTGTCATAGGTTGTGTCTGTTGGGGGATATCCAGCCCTTCTTCCTTTATTAGTTGGTTACTTTGTCGGTTGTCAGGTCTTTAAATTCGTACCGGGCAGCCAGACGTCCTTTTCTAAGCAAGGCTTCGTCAATATCTTTTAGTGGAGCGTTGAATGTGCAGATAAATTTGATACATAATTCATCACTCAATAGTCCGTCGCTGATATTCAGTATGTTGACTAGTCCGGCATTCATGCGGTTGCTTCCGTTGCGGCTTGACAATAACTCTTCGCAATCTTCTACGATAAAGATCGAATTCTTTTGTTGGCGGATAAAAGTGATAAAGCTAGGGTCCGAAAGTTTGTCTACCAGGTCGCCGCTCATATAAATCATTCTCTTTTTTCCGAGATTGATAAGATGACGGATATAAGTTGTTTTCCCCGTACCTTGTTTCCCGTGCAGAATGATTAAACCGCTTTTATTCTCCTCTAATAGGAAGTTTTCGATTTCAGCGGCTACGGGAGCAAAATCATTGTTATAGTGGCGGTCAATCTGAATGGCCGGCTTATTGATTTGCGATTGTTTCAGGCTGAAGTAGTTATGAGCGTATGTTACTATAAATAGGTTGTTCAGTTTCTCATTCTCCTTTTTGTGGTTTTCGCAATTTGATTGATACGATCGATTTCTTCCTTATCAATATTGGAATAGGCTATTTTTATGCAATTATCAAAATAGCCAATCATTAAATTCTTCTTGCAGATAACGATGCAATCATATAACTCTTTTGTAGATGTATCTTCTTCTTCCTCCTCTTCCTCTTTTTCATTCTCAAAATGATTGCAATATATATGCTCGAATATATCGAACGCATCGTCTTGCTGATAAAGTTCTTTGATTTCTTTCAGGAAATCTTGGTTTACTTTATATTTCACCATTTTCATAGAAGGGAATCGTTTGAATATCTGATAGAATAGACTACAAATGCTACTGTCGCTGAACCAGCCTGTGGAGTAATCGAAAATATCTGTGAAATCTGCGAGTGTGTATTCTTTACTCATTTTCTCTTTTTATATAAATAGGACGGCAAAGGTACTAAATAAATCTATGATATGGACTTATCCGATTTATCATTTTCTTGAAAAACATTGGTATGATAGTTTCCTGCATTTATATCAGCGCCCCCCTGCAAACGATTTTTCATTTTCATTTCTCATATTCTCATAGGTTGCACAATAATCAACTGTAAATCATCAATATAACACTATGAGAAATAAAATATAAAATGGTATTTCTCATACTATTTCTATCATTTATCCTTAAAAATGATGCATTTCTCATAGGTTTTAAATCGTTTCTCATCTTATTCTCATACTCCTTTTATCTATTTTACTCCTTTCTCATGCATTATGGCTGTATCTTTTCCCAGACTCTCGTCGAACTTTACGATTATTCCTTTTTCTTATGTCGTTTATTAAGCAACTTCCTATTGTTTACTGCTTTCCTGTGTATCATGCACCTTATATCCTTATGCTTTTCCTTAATCATTGCCATTTTTTCCTACTACTATCTGTATCGTTGCACTCGAGTGAACAGATCGTTGCACTCGAGTAGACGGTTCTTTCTATCTAGTGCACAGGCCTGTTCACTGGAGTGCAACGATGCAGATGCAGGTAGGAAAATATGCGAATGTCTGCTCTATATACTTCAATAAGCACTGATAATATATTGTAAAGCTGTGTCTAGTCTGGTATTCAACTTGGTCTTTAGTTTAGGATCTAGCTTGAGAATTTATAGCATAAATAGTCAAAATACTATGAGAAATGATTTGAAAGCTTATGAGAAATGCACTGTTTTCAGTATAAAACGTTGGTAATACTATGAGAAATGCCTTTTTTATTTTATTTCTCATAGTGTTATATTGATGATTTACAGTTGATTATTGTGCAACCTATGAGAATATGAGAAATGAAAATGAAAAATCATTTCTAGTGGCGCTGCGTCGCTGAATATCCTGTATTCTGCTGGTCATGCCCAATTAACCATTCCAATTAATCCATCCTCTTTAATAATCTCCTTTTGTAATTTCCCTTTGTGGTATATCCCTAGTATTCTTTTTACATTTGGTTCATTTTCTTGCTTTCCTTCTATATTGTCTTCTTGTCTCTTTCTTCTTGTTGTCTTTTTCTCATCTGTAATTCGACTGTAATTTTGTTATTTCTTTCTTCTGCATCTTTTTCTCTCTTGCGTGCGCCTACGCGCCCGCGTGTGATATAATAATGTGTCCCATGTGTACCGTTTTCGCCCGCAATCCACTCATGATAAAAAAATATGTTCTACAACATCATTATCCTTCAGCACTTTAGCATATTCTTTCAAAAAAACTTAGAAAAAAGAGTTTAATATATTTGGATTGTATACCAAAAGGGCGTACTTTTGCACCCGCTTTCCAAGAGAAGAAAGCCTTGCAGAATTGACATAGTGAAAAAGCGAGATTGCACTTAAAGAAAAGAACAAAAAAACTTCCGAAAAGTTTTGGAGGATAATAAATAAAGTTCTTATCTTTGCAGTCCGATTCGCAAAGAAAACGGCCTTTGTTTTTCTTTAATACATTCTTTCCCTTTCGCATAGAGAGCCTGAGAAATGAGTAAAAAGAAAAAATAAAAAAAACTTCCGAAAAAGTTTGGTAGTTAAAAATAAAGCCTTTACCTTTGCACCCGCTTTTAAAACGAAAGCAGCAAGTTCTTTGAAATATTGATAAACAATACAAGTAGTACAAGTAAAAAAATAGAACCGTCAATACTTGTCCGAGAGAGTAGCGATACGATTGAAGATAATAGGTATTTGAGTAAGGTCAATAAATTTACGGCATCCTGAACAGAGCAAGAAATCATCTTAACAGATGAAAAGATACTTTTACAATGAAGAGTTTGATCCTGGCTCAGGATGAACGCTAGCTACAGGCTTAACACATGCAAGTCGAGGGGCAGCATTTTAGTTTGCTTGCAAACTAAAGATGGCGACCGGCGCACGGGTGAGTAACACGTATCCAACCTGCCGATAACTCGGGGATAGCCTTTCGAAAGAAAGATTAATATCCGATAGTATATTAAAACCGCATGGTTTTACTATTAAAGAATTTCGGTTATCGATGGGGATGCGTTCCATTAGTTTGTTGGCGGGGTAACGGCCCACCAAGACTACGATGGATAGGGGTTCTGAGAGGAAGGTCCCCCACATTGGAACTGAGACACGGTCCAAACTCCTACGGGAGGCAGCAGTGAGGAATATTGGTCAATGGACGAGAGTCTGAACCAGCCAAGTAGCGTGAAGGATGACTGCCCTATGGGTTGTAAACTTCTTTTATATGGGAATAAAGTATTCCACGTGTGGGATTTTGTATGTACCATATGAATAAGGATCGGCTAACTCCGTGCCAGCAGCCGCGGTAATACGGAGGATCCGAGCGTTATCCGGATTTATTGGGTTTAAAGGGAGCGTAGGTGGATTGTTAAGTCAGTTGTGAAAGTTTGCGGCTCAACCGTAAAATTGCAGTTGAAACTGGCAGTCTTGAGTACAGTAGAGGTGGGCGGAATTCGTGGTGTAGCGGTGAAATGCTTAGATATCACGAAGAACTCCGATTGCGAAGGCAGCTCACTAGACTGCAACTGACACTGATGCTCGAAAGTGTGGGTATCAAACAGGATTAGATACCTGGTAGTCCACACAGTAAACGATGAATACTCGCTGTTTGCGATATACAGTAAGCGGCCAAGCGAAAGCATTAAGTATTCCACCTGGGGAGTACGCCGGCAACGGTGAAACTCAAAGGAATTGACGGGGGCCCGCACAAGCGGAGGAACATGTGGTTTAATTCGATGATACGCGAGGAACCTTACCCGGGCTTAAAT
>ENA-OQJH01000498-OQJH01000498.1-human-gut-metagenome-genome-assembly--contig:-NODE-498-length-21309-cov-1.663724_pt1 | contig 21309 bp, 26 predicted proteins | sample MGYA00242597_ERZ504763 | MGnify/ENA primary metagenome ERZ504763 (study PRJEB26092, sample SAMD00036359) | human gut metagenome | host: Homo sapiens | study: EMG produced TPA metagenomics assembly of...
AGAAAACAGGGAAATAAGTAAAATAAATAAAAATGAGAGGAGATGTAAAATGAAAAAAGGAATTCTGGCAGTCAGTTTCGGAACAAGTCATATTGACACGATGGAAAAGACGATTGACGTGCTCGAAAAGGAGTTTGCAAAAACGTTTGAAGAAGCTGTTGTATACAGGGCGTTTACAAGCAATATGATTATAAAAAAATTAAAGCGCACTGCAAATATAAAGGTGCAAACAGTAGGCGAAGCTTTAGAAAAAATGGCGGCAGATGGGATCGAAGAAGTTATCGTTCAGCCGACTCATGTGATCAACGGGATAGAAAATGACCGGATGCTGCAAGAAGTCATGGAACATATGCACCTGTTCCGAAAAGTATATGTAGGGAAACCGCTTCTTAGTTCTGTGGAAGATTATAAAAAAGCAATTCATGCCGTGATGGAAAAAACGGTGATCGGCGAAGATGAAATGCTCGTTCTGATGGGACACGGAACAGATCACCATGCAAATTCCGCATATCCTACGTTAGAGTATACGTTTCACTCGCTTGGATATCAGCAGGTTCTTGTCGGAACAGTGGAAAGCTTTCCTGATTTGAGAAATGTAATGGCAAAGCTGGAAATATCGGGCAGAAAAAAAGTCGTACTTATGCCGTTTATGTTTGTTGCCGGAGATCATGCAAAAAATGATATGGCAGGAGAAGAAGATTCATGGAAAAGCGAGCTGGAGGAAAAAGGATATGAAGTCCGGGTTATTTTAAAAGGACTCGGAGAATTTGAAGGAATCAGAAAAATATTCGCAGAACATATCGAAGAAGCGGAAATGTAAGAACAAGCTAAAAAGAATAAAATAAAAAACAGGAGGAAATACAAATGTTAGAAGCAGGAATGAAAGCGCCGGAGTTTGCATTGCCGGATCAGAACGGAAAGGTACACACATTGGAAGAATACAAAGGGAAGAAAGTGATCTTATATTTTTATCCGAGAGACAACACTCCGGGATGTACAAAACAGGCATGTGGTTTCGGAGAATTATATCCTGAATTTTCAGAAAAAGGAGCGGTTGTGCTTGGAGTAAGCAAGGATAGCGTCGCATCTCATAAGAAATTTGAAGAAAAATACGGTTTGCCCTTTACACTTCTTTCAGATACAGAGTTAACATGTATTCAGGCTTATGATGTATGGAAAGAAAAGAATATGTACGGAAAGAAAACAATGGGTGTTGTCCGCACTACTTATTTGATCGATGAAGAAGGTGTGATCGAGAAAGTGTTCGGTAAAGTAAAAGCGGCGGAAAATCCACGGCAGATGCTGGAAGAATTGTAAAGCATATCAGGAGAATAGCATAAAATGAAACAGGAGATCGGGAGGAACCGGTCGGGACTTCGGCTTGGATATACGACAGGAAGCTGTGCTGCCGCAGCGGCAAAAGCTGCTGTGGCGATGCTTCTTAAAGAAGAAGAGATTACTCATGTGAAACTGATCACTCCGAAAGGGATCGAGCTGTATTTGGAAGTAGAGTCAACGATCAGAACTGCGGATTATGTGCAGTGCGCTGTTGAAAAATACAGCGGCGATGATCCTGATGTGACAGATGGGATGAAAGTATACGCAAAAGCTGAGAAGATCGAGTCATTTTTAAAAGAGGAAGAAGCGGAAGAACGCTGTTTTGAAATCAAAGATCATATTGTTCTTGCCGGAGGAGAAGGAATCGGCCGGGTCACAAAAGCAGGATTAGAGCAGCAGACAGGCTTTCCCGCGATCAATAAAATACCTCGCAGGATGATTGCCGATGCGGTAGACGAAGAGTGCCGTCAATACAAGTACGGTGGGAAAATAAAGATTACGCTGTCTATTCCGGGCGGGGAGAAGATCGCAAAGAAGACGTTTAATCCGAGGCTTGGCATTGTAGGAGGCCTGTCTGTTCTTGGAACGACAGGCATCGTAGAGCCGATGAGTGAAAAGCGCTGACTGATACGATATGGCTGGAAATGAAAATGTTAAAAGAGACAGGGTATGACAGGTGTTATGTTGTTCCGGGAAATTACGGAATGGATTTTTTACGTGAAGAACTCGGCGTGGACGAAGAAGTAACAGTAAAATGCAGTAACTATATCGGAGATACGATCGACGATGCAAAATTACTCGGGATGAAGGGAATTCTATTTATCGGTCATATCGGAAAATTTGTCAAACTGGCGGCAGGAGTAATGAATACCCATTCAAGACAGGCAGACTGCAGGATGGAAGTGTTGGCGGTACATGCGGCTTTAGAAGGGGCAGATTCGCATACGGTGCGTTCGGTCATGGACTGTGTGAATACATCGGAGGCATTAAGAGTACTCAAAGAATGCGGACTTCTCGAAAAAGTAATGGAAAGCGTAATGGAGAGAATAGAATTTTATCTGACAAACAGAGCAGGGGAAGCGTTGGATATTGCGGCTGTTGTTTTTCAAATGAAGAAGGGGTTTTGGGGAAAACCTCGAAAGCAGACAGTCTGTTTGAGCAGACAAGTCGTTTTGTCAGGCAAAAGAAAGGAAGATAAAGAGGCTATGAAAGGAAAGTTTACAGGCGTTGGAGTTGGGCCGGGAGATCCGCAGCTTCTGACATTAAAAGCATTGCATGCGATACAAGAAAGTGATGTTGTCGCGATTCCCGTATCAGACAGCGGTTTGAAAAAGCCGGGTGAAAACGCAGATCCAAAATATATGCAGCAGTGTACGGCTTATCAGATCGTCAGACAAGTTTATTCGCAGATCGGGGAAAAAGAGGTGATCTTTCTGCCTATGCCGATGATCAAAGACAGGGAGAAACTGATAGAGATTCATGACGAAGACGCGGCGTTTACCGCAGAGAAGTTAAATGAAGGAAAGGATGTTGTGTTTCTTACGATCGGAGACCCGAGCATTTATTCTACCTGTATGTATATACACAAAAGACTGAAAAGGATGGGATATGAAACAGAGTTGATTCCCGGAATCCCTTCTTTTTGCGCGGCGGCGGCTCGCCTTGACATTTCCCTTTCAGAAAACAGCGATGAACTGCATATCATACCTGCTTCCTACGGAGTAGAAGAAAGTATGAGGCTGCAGGGAACGAAAGTATTTATGAAAAGCGGACGGAAAATGGCGGAAGTGAAACGTTTTCTTGTCGAGAACGCTTTAGAGGCAAAAATGGTGGAAAACTGTGGTATGGATTCGGAGAAGCTTTATTTTTCGACGGAAGAAATCCCCGAACAGGCGGGATATTATTCGTTGTTTATCATAAAAGATGAAAGCGAAACTCAGCGGAAAGATCGGAGAAAAGATTAAAAAAGTAAAGAGGCTAAGAAAGCGAAAGGAAAGAGAAAGATGGTCACATTTGTTGGAGCAGGTCCGGGTGCAAAAGATTTGATCACTGTGCGTGGACAACGCCTTTTAGAAGAGGCGGATATTGTTATTTACGCAGGATCGCTTGTGAACCCGAAACTTCTATATGGCTGTAAAGAAACGTGTGCAGTTTACAATAGTGCGAAGATGACACTGGAAGAAGTGCTGGAAGTGATAAAAGAAGGTGAGACTCAAAGAAAGAACATTGTCCGGCTTCATACAGGCGATCCTTGCCTGTACGGGGCGATCAAAGAGCAGATGGATGAGTTGGAAAGACTTGGGATCGGATACGAAGTGTGCCCCGGCGTCAGCTCTTTTTGCGCGGCAGCAGCTGCGCTCGATGCAGAATATACACTTCCGGGAATTTCACAGTCGGTTGTAATTACCCGTATGGCAGGAAGAACGCCGGTTCCTGAAAAGGAGTCGATCAGAAGTTTTGCGGCTCATGGCACAACAATGGTTATTTTTTTAAGCACAGGGATGCTAAAAGAACTTTCCGAAGAGCTGATCAGCGGAGGATATGAACAGGACACTCCTGCCGCGATCGTGTATAAGGCGTCATGGCCGGAGGAAAAAGTACTCAACTGTACGGTAAAAACATTGGCGCAGACTGCAAAAGAGGCAGGCGTAACGAAGACGGCGCTTATTGTAGTAGGCAGGGTTTTAGATGGAAAGTATGAACGGTCAAAATTATATGATCCGACATTTACAACAGAATTTCGGAAAGCATCTTCTCATGTTGGAAAGGCAGAAAAGGAGAATACTAAAGAATGAATAAAATATATAGTTGTAGGACTCGGCCCGGGAGCAGGAGATCAGATGACAGTACAGGCAAAAAAAGTTCTTGACGCATGTCCGGTCATTATCGGATATACGGTATATATTGATCTTGTCCGTCCTTTATTTCCGGAAAAGCAGTTCTTGAGCACTCCGATGCGAAAAGAAGCCGACCGCTGTAAGATGGCGTTTGAGGAGGTAAAAAAAGGCGTTGACGTGGCAATGGTATGCAGCGGTGACAGCGGGATTTATGGAATGGCAGGTCTGATTTATGAGATCGGGAGAGATTACCTGAGATCGGGATTGAGATTGTTCCCGGGATCACGGCGGCATCAGGAGGAGCAGCCGTTTTAGGCGCGCCGTTGATGCATGATTTTGCAGTGATCAGTTTAAGCGATCTCCTGACTCCGTGGGAGCTGATCGAGAAGAGACTTTGCGCCGCGGCAGAGGCTGATTTTGTAATCTGTCTTTATAATCCGTCCAGCAGGAAGAGAGCGGATTATCTTGAGAAAGCCTGTGAGATCATTCTAAAATCACGGTCGGAAGAGACGGTGTGCGGTCTTGTGAAAAATATAGGAAGAGAAGGCGAGTTATATGAGATCATGACTCTTAAAAAGCTGAAAACAACACAGGCAGATATGTTTACGACTGTTTATATCGGAAACTCAAATACGAAAGAGTTAAACGGGAAAATGGTAACTCCGAGAGGCTATAAAGATGTGTGATAAAAAAGAAAAGTATCTTTGATCGGGATTGGGACAGGCGGAGTAAAAGAAATGACCGAAAGAGCGAAAGAAGAGATCCTTGCAAGCGATTGTCTGATCGGAGCTTCACGGATGCTTGAAAGCGCCGCATGTTTTTTAGAGCAGAAAAAAGATATAAAACGGCGGGATATGTTAAGTGAATATCGGTGGGACTTTATTTTTTCTTATGTAAAAGAGCATGAGGAGTGCAGCCGGACTGCGGTTTTGTTTTCCGGTGATATCGGGTTTTACAGCGGAGCAAAAAAACTGGAAGCGGCCCTTTGCATTCAGAGATCGATTGTACGGTTGAATTGATTCCGGGGATTTCATCTGTTGTTTATTTTGCCGCAAAACTCGGTGTTTCATGGGACGATGCAAAGATCGTAAGTCTTCATGGAAATGAAACGCTGTTTATACAGACGGTAGATACGAACAGAAAAACGTTCTTTCTTCTTGGCGGAAAAGATGCGGGAGAACGACTGCTGAACGCACTTTTGGAGTATGGAATGGGAGAACTGTTCCTTTCGGTCGGAAGAGATCTTTCTTATGAAGATGAAAAGATCATAAGGAAAAAAGCGGCAGATTTTCAAATAGAAGAAGTGCGGGGGTTATGTACTGCATTGGTGGAAAATGAGAATCCGGCAAAGCGGCGTGGTCCGCATATCCGTGACGATGCGTTTGTCAGAGGAAAAGTTCCAATGACGAAAGAAGAAGTGCGCGCCGTCAGCATCGCCCGCATGGAGCTTACAGAAGATGCGGTTGTGTATGACGTCGGCGCCGGAACCGGCTCTGTATCTGTGGAGGCGGCTCTTTCAGGTGAGCAGATAAAAGTGTATGCCATTGAAAAGAATCCGGAGGCGGTGCTTCTTTTGGAAAAAAACAGGAGAAAATTCAGGACGGACGGAATCCGGATCATAGAAGGAAGCGCGCCGGAGGCGCTCGTGCATTTGGAACCGCCGACTCATCTGTTTATCGGAGGAAGTTCCGGTAATTTAAAAGAAATATTGACTGTTGTGAAACAGAAAAATCCAAATGTAAAGATTGTGATCAGCGCTATATCGCTTGAGACAGTCCGGGATGTGATGGACGCGGAAAAAGAAGGGTTAACTGACCGATATGGAAGTTACACAGATATGTGCGTCGCGTTCTCGTGTTCTGGGGCAGTATCATATGATGACAGGAATGAATCCTGTCTATATTATTTCAGCAGGAGGAAAGGAAGATGGCTTCGGGAATTTTGATCACGGCGATCTCCAGCGGAAGCGGGAAAACAGCGGCGGCGTGCGCACTTATGGCGGCATATCAGGCTCAAAATAAAAAAGTATCATCCTGTAAATGCGGACCTGACTATATCGATCCGATGTTTCATAAAGAAGTGCTTGGCGTAGATTCAAAAAATCTGGATTTATTCTTTTCTTCGGAAGATGAGCTGAGAAAAGAATACGCAAAACATGCGGCAGATGCTGAACTTGTTATAACAGAAGGCGTGATGGGATATTATGATGGGATGAGACTGGATTCTGTTACGGCAAGCTCATATGATGTAGCAAGAACACTTGACATTCCCGCAGTATTGATTCTTCCTTGCAAAGGGGCGGCGCTTTCCCTTTGTGCTGTTGTCAGCGGGATTGTATCCTTTCAAAAAGACAGCAATATTCAGGGGATCATTTTAAACCGGGTGTCAAAAATGTTGTATCCCAGGTTGAAGAAAATGCTGGAAGATCATTTGAAATCAGAAGGGTATGATATTCCCGTATTAGGATACATTCCGCAGGATGAAGCGTTTTGTCTGGAAAGCCGTCATCTAGGCCTTGTTACTCCGCAGGAGATCTGTCATCTGAAAGAACAGATGACAAAGGCAGGAAATATTGTGACAGAGACGGTTGATCTTGACAGATTGTATCAGATCGCACAAGGGGAACAGAAAGCAAATAGCCCGGAAAAAGGGCAGATCAAGCAGAATATGCGAAACGGGCAGAGCCGGGAGCCGTTTCAATGCGATATGGAAAAGTATAAAAGCTCAGACGACGGCAAGGTTCGGGTCGGGGTAGCAAAGGATGCGGCGTTTTGTTTTTATTATAAAGAAAATTTAGAACTTCTGGAAGAAAGCGGAGCAGAACTTGTGTTTTTCAGTCCGTTGAGAGATCAAAAGATTCCCGAAAATATTTCCGGTTTGATTTTCGGGGGAGGTTACCCGGAACTTAACTGTAAGGAACTGTCCGAGAACAATTCTATGCGTCGGTCGGTAAAAGATGCGATCAGAAGCGGAATGCCCTGTCTGGCAGAGTGCGGCGGTTTTATGTATCTTCATGAGGAGATGGAAGATGAGAGGCATATTGTATGGGAGATGGCAGGAGTTTTGAACGGCAGGACTTATCCGGCGGGAAAGCTTGTGCGTTTCGGCTACGTGGAGTTAAGTCATGAAAAGGAACAAAAGGAAAGCTGTTATCTGAAACAAGGAGAAGTGATCAAAGGGCATGAGTTTCATTATTGGGACAGTTCGGATAACGGAGAAGGTTTAACAGCAGCGAAGCCGGATCGAAGAACGTCCTGGAAATGTGTTCATACAGAAGGCAGTTTGTTTGCGGGGTATCCTCATTTATATATGCCGTCCTGTCCGCAGTTTGCAAAGCGTTTTACAGATCAGTGCAGACTGTTTGCCAAAGAAAACGAAGCAAATAAGAAGAAGCAGAGAAGGAATCATATGTCAGAAGACAGGAAAAATATGAAAGAACAATCAGAACCGGAATTAGAAAAAGTGACAAAGCGGCTGAACGAATATCTTGAACAGATCTGTCCTCCGGATCAAAAGGCGGCGGCGCAGGCAAAAAAGCGATGGAAACAGATCGCAAAGCCTTTATTTAGTCTTGGGAAATTGGAGGATGCCGTCACGAAGATTGCGGGAATGAAAGGAAGTCCTGCGTACAGTTTGGACAAAAAAGGTCTTGTCATCATGTGTGCGGATAACGGAGTGGTAGAAGAAGGCGTTACACAGACCGGGCAGGAAGTGACGGCTGTTGTCGCCGAAAATTTTACAAAAAGCGAGACAAGTGTATGTAAGATGGCTCAAATCGCGGGAGTGGATCTGTTTCCGATCGATATCGGGATGGTGTCTGATGTGCCCGGTGTTACAAAGAAAGAATATAAAATTGCACCTGGTACAAAAAATATGACCCGGGAAGCAGCCATGACGAGGACGGAAGCAATCCGGGCAATCCTTACGGGAATTGAGATTGTGGGAATGTTGAAGTCGAAGTCATATGAAATTTTGGCAACAGGAGAAATGGGGATAGGAAATACGACGACGAGCAGTGCGGTTGCATCGGTATTGACGGATATTCCGGTAAAATTAATGACAGGAAGGGGAGCGGGACTTAGCGCAGACGGATTAAGACGAAAGATTGCCGCAATCGAAAGAGCAATATCGCTTCATGCCCCTGATCGGGGTGATCCCATCGATATAATCTCAAAAGTGGGCGGTTTTGACATTGCAGGTCTTACGGGCGTATTTCTCGGAGGAGCAATCTTTCGTATCCCGATCGTCATTGACGGTTTTATCTCTTCTGTGGCGGCGCTTTGTGCGGCTCGTCTTGTTCCTGACTGTATCGGTTATATGCTTCCTTCGCATTGTTCGGGCGAACCGGCGGCGTCAAAAGTATTGGATGAACTTGGACTATCGGCGCTGCTTGACTGCGGGATGTCTCTCGGAGAAGGAAGCGGAGCGGTCGCCGTAATGCCTCTTTTGGAAATGGGGTTGTCCGTATATAAAAGCATGAGTACGTTTGAGGAAATACGAGTAGAACAGTACGAAGAATTAAAGTAAGGGCAGGTGTGTTGTAAGAGTGGATAAGATGTATGAGGAGACAAAAAGAAAATGAATATGCTGAAATCTTTGATAATTGCATTGGCTATGTATTCAAAACTTCCTGTTCCGAATATAGATTGGGATGAAAAAAATATGAGGTATGCCATGTGTTTTTTCCCGGTCGTAGGGGTGATTATAGGAGCGCTGGTATTCGGCGCAGGTCAGCTGATTCTGCGATATACAGAGTGCGGAAAACTCTTTTTGCGGCGGTAATGACGATGATACCGGTCGCTGTGACAGGGGGATTCATTTGGATGGGTTTGCGGATACGATCGATGCCGTCAGTTCTTATAAAGACAGAGAGAAAAAATTAGAGATTTTGAAAGATCCTCATACAGGAGCGTTTGCAGTGATCGGTCTGTGCGCCTATTTTCTTATTACGGCAGCTCTTTGGAGTGAAGTGAATCTTAAAACGCTGTCTCTTGCCGTATGGATGTATCCGATATCGAGAGCGCTGAGCGGACTTTCAGTCGTAAGTTTCAGATCAGCGAAAAGCAGCGGCTTGTTGAGAACATTTCAAGAGAGGGCGGATAGGAAGAGGACGCGGATCGTCTTATCTATATGGCTTATGTCTTTGGCAGCAGGAGCAATCTATATTTTTCGTGTTCAGGGTGCAATAATTGTAACGGCCGCGCTGCTTGTATTTTTCTATTATTATAAAATGAGTTTTAAACAGTTCGGCGGAATTACCGGAGATTTGGCGGGATATTTTTTACAGATATGTGAACTCGTCATGCTGACTGTTGTCGCCTTTTTGGGAGGAATATGTTGAAAATCATGTTAATCCGGCATTTTGCTACGCCGGGAAATGAAAAAGACAGTATATCGGAAGTACGGATGAAGTGTTGTCGGAAAAGACCGCTTTTTTAAAGCGGAGTTATCCCATACCGGAATATATTATCGCAAGCCCCATGAAACGTTGTGTACAAACGGCAAAGCGGATTTGGGGTACGGATTTATCAGGGTGTCCTATCGTTTTGGAACCTTTGATGAGAGAGTGTGATTTCGGACAGTTTGAAGGAAAAACATATGAGCAGCTGAAAAAGAACGCCGCTTATATAAAGTGGCTGAAAAGCGGAGGGATAACGGCGTTTCCGGGAGGAGAGGATCAGGAAGAATTCCGAAAGCGCTGTGTGGAAGGAATGAAAAAACAGGTCAGATTTTTGATTGCCCGACATGTGAAATATGCGGCGTTTGTCGTTCATGGCGGTACGATCATGGCGGTGATGCACGCTCTTTACGAAGAAAAAAAGATTTTTATAACTGGCAGGTGGAGAATGGAAGCGGTTATCTTGTATCTGTATCGGAGAAGGATGGGAGAATGGAATTGAACTGCTGAAAATGCGGAGAAAAGGAGCGGAAGATGGATGTCGTTGGCTGCTTGTGTGACCGGATTTTTTTTTGGATCGTCTGTTTGGAGATCCGGTATGGCTGTATCATCCGGTGAGAATGATCGGAAATATGATTTCATTTTTGGAAAAGAGACTGAGAAAAGAAAATGATAAGAAAAATATGACGGCAGGAGGGGTCTTATGGATTATTGTAGCGATCCTTTCGTTTGGGATTCCGTTTGCGGGACTGAGGGTGGCGCAGAATATCCATCCGTTGATCTGCTTTTTCTTAGAGTCGTTTTGGTGCTATCAGATCTTTGCGGCAATCTCTGAGTGAAGAAAGCAAAAAAGTGTATTACTGTTTAAAGAGAAATGATATGAAGGAGGCGCGAAGAGCGGTTTCTATGATTGTCGGGAGAGATACGGAAAACCTGACCGAAGAAGGTGTGACAAAGGCTGCGGTTGAGACGGTAGCGGAAAATACATCTGACGGAGTGACAGCTCCTCTTCTTTATATGATGCTTGGAGGAGCGCCTCTTGGGTTTTTATATAAAGCGGTAAATACGATGGATTCTATGCTCGGGTATAAGAATGAAAAATATTTGTATTTCGGGAAAATACCGGCGAAGATGGATGATGTATTTAACTTTATTCCTGCCCGTGTGACGGCGATGTTTATGGTATGTGCAAGTTTTCTTGCGGGATTAGACGGGAAAAATGCATGGAGGATATATTTGCGTGACAGACGAAAACATGCAAGTCCTAATGCTGCCCAGACAGAATCGGTCTGTGCCGGAGCGCTTAGAATCCGGCTCGCCGGAGATGCAGTTTATTTTGGGAAAGTTTATAAAAAGGAGTTTATCGGAGATGATCTTCGTCCGATTGACCCGGAAGATATTATAAAAGCAGGGAGATTAATGTATGTTACGGCATTGTTAATGATGTTTGTTTTCGGAGGAATAAAATTATGCACTGTACTCATCATGTGATCTTTTGCCGGATTTTCGTCAGATAAGACAAAAGAAGGAGACTGAATATGCAATATACACATGGAGGCGATATATATACATATGGAGAGATGATTGATTTCTCCGTAAATATCAACCCTCTCGGTCCGTCTAAGAAAGTGGTCGAGGCGGCGAAAAGAGCGCTTTTGCAGTCAGCGGCATATCCGGACTGTAAATGTAGGAAATTAAGGGAAAAACTGGCAGACAGGCTTCGGGTGGACGAGAGGATGTTTGCATTTGGAAACGGGGCGGCAGAACTGCTCTATACTCTTGTCCTGGCAGAAAAATCGAAGAAAGCTCTCCTCCCCATTCCCTCGTTTTCAGAATATGAGCAGGCGTTAAAAACAGTTGGATGCGAAATAAAATACTATCAAACGAAAAAAAATAATGGTTTTTGTATAGATTATGATTTCTTAGAAGAACTAACAGAAGATGTGGATATCATTTTTTATGTTCTCCTTGCAATCCGTCGGGGAAAAAAACGGATATCGAACTCCTAAAAGAAGCCGCAAAACGATGTGAGCAGAAAAAGATTCGTTTTGTGTTGGATGAGTGCTTTCTTGAATTTGAAAAAGAGCCGGAAAGTCTTTTTGATAAAATAAACATCGTTCATTATCCTCACTTGTTTTTGCTTCGGGCTTTTACGAAGACATATGCGATCCCGGGGATCAGGTTAGGGTATGGGTTGACATCTGATGAAAAATTGTTGGAGAATATGGAGAAGATGCGCCAGCCGTGGAATGTGTCGGTGATCGCCCAGGAGGCGGGCATAGCGGCGCTTGATGAAAAAGACCGGGTAGAAAAAATGCGCCGTATGATACAGATAGAACGGATGGAGATAGAGAAACAATTAGATATATTAAAAATTGATTTTGTTTCTTCAGATGCTAATTTCATTCTTATATATAGTGAAATCAATCTGTTTGAAGAACTTTGCAATACGGGATCTTGATCAGAGACTGTGCAAATTACCGTGGACTTGAAACAGGGTGGTATCGGATAGCAGTGAAGCAAAGACATGAAAATGAACAACTGCTGAAAGCATTGAAGGAGATTATAGAAAGAAACAGACAGGAGGCGGACATAGATGGCAAAACCGATCATGATACAGGGAACGATGTCGAATGTAGGGAAGAGTGTGCTGGCAGGCGCTCTTTGCCGCATCTTGAAGGAGGACGGTTATAAAACAGCTCCCTTTAAATCACAGAATATGGCATTAAATTCCTATATTACAAAAGAGGGACTGGAGATGGGAAGGGCGCAGGTAATGCAGGCAGAAGCGGCAGGAATCGAGCCGAGTGCGGATATGAACCCGATCCTTTTAAAACCGACAAATGATACAGGATCACAGATTATCGTCAGAGGCAGACCTTTCGGAATGATGTCTGCGTCTGAGTATTATAAGCGGAAAAAAGAATTTATTCCTTCGATTATGGAATCATACAGAAAATTGGACGAAACGTATGATGTCATTGTGATCGAAGGAGCGGGAAGTCCGGCGGAGATCAATTTAAAGAAAGACGATATTGTCAATATGGGGTTTGCGAAAATGGCAGATGCTCCGGTACTGCTTGTCGGAGATATTGACAGAGGCGGTGTATTTGCACAGCTTGCGGGAACGATGCTCCTGCTTGAGGAAGAAGAAAAAAAGCGTGTTAAAGGAACGATTATCAATAAATTTCGCGGAGACGTATCGATTTTAAAACCCGGACTTCGGATGTTGGAAGAAAAGATAAATACTTCTGTACTTGGAGTTATCCCGTATTTTCATCTTGATATTGAAGATGAAGACAGTTTGACAGAGCGGTTTCGGAAAAAGAGCAGATCAGGTCTTGCAAAAATCGCGGTTATACGTCTTCCCAGGATTTCTAATTTTACGGATATAGCTCCGCTTGAAGCAGTGGATGAACTCGACGTGTCCTATGTGTCAAACATTTCTCAATTTGGAGATCCTGATGTTGTGATCATCCCGGGAAGCAAAAATACGATCAGCGATCTTTTGTGGATGAGGCAAAACGGTTTGGAAGGGAAAATACTGCGCCATGCGGCAAAAGGAGGCATCGTATTCGGTATTTGCGGAGGATATCAGATGCTCGGACAGTCGATCAGCGATCCGACGGGGGCAGAACAAAAAGGAACGGTTCGCGGGATGGGACTTCTGCCGGTGACGACAGTGTTTGAACAGGAAAAAGAAGGACAAGAGTTTCAGGAAGGTTTGCCAAAGTAGGCGGAGCGCTTGCAGAAATGAGCGGTGTATGTTATGAAGGGTATGAGATCCATATGGGGAGAACGGTTTTGTCCAAGGGGACTGTTCCGCTTGTCTATATGGAAGAGGAAGGAGAACAGCGGCAGGACGGAGCGCAGAGCGATCATGTATATGGCTGTTATATGCATGGGATTTTCGATATGTCTGAAACGGTCAAAACATTTTTGGCGGCAGTTTTAAGAAAAAAAGGAATAGATCCGTCGAAAATTACAGTGCGTGACAGAAACGCATATAAAGAAGAACAGTATGACCGGCTTGCGTCAATAGTAAGAGAGAACCTGAACATGGAGGCTGTGTATAAGATTATAGAGAAAGGAAACGAAGCGTCATGCAGTCTGTTATCAGAATAGGGAGCAGAGAAAGCAGGCTTGCGGTAAAGCAGGCGGAAATTATAAAAGATCAGATTAGGCGATGTGACCAAACGATTTTAGTTGAGATCATCACGATGAAAACGACAGGGGATAAGATCCTTGACAGGAGTTTGGAATCTGTCGGAGGAAAAGGACTTTTTGTAAAAGAATTAGATCAGGCTCTGGCAGACGGAAGGATCGATCTTGCCGTTCACAGTCTAAAAGATATGCCGATGGAAGAATCTTCTGAATTTCCGATTCTTGCATACAGCAGACGGGAAGATCCAAGGGATGTGCTTATTTATAAAAGTGAAAAAAAAGAACAGGGAACAGAGGAAGGGTCTATACTCACAAAAACAGGCGCTGTTATAGGAACTTCCAGTAAAAGGCGCATGATACAGATTCAGAAATTGTATCCGAATGCAGTGTTTCAAGGAATCCGCGGAAACATACAGACAAGACTTAGTAAATTAAACAAAGAAGAATACGATGCGGCGGTGCTTGCAGCCGCCGGGGTGAAGCGGCTGAATATGGAAGCGGTGATCGGAAGGTACTTTTCGGTAGATGAGGTGATCCCTGCTGCGGGACAGGGAATTTTGGCAGTTCAGGGGAGAAAAGAATTTTTGAAAGATACAGTGTGGCGTCAATATGTGGATGATAAAAAGAGCAGAGTACAGGCTCTGGCAGAACGTAGTTTTATCCGTGTGCTTGACGGGGGATGCACATCTCCGAGTGCGGCTTATGCAAAAGTAAAGGGAAATGAATTGGAACTGACAGGACTGTATTACAATGAAAAAAGCGGACAGTATTTTGTGAAAAAGGCAGCTTCTTATATTGAAGACGCTTCAAGTCTCGGAGAAAGACTTGCCTTGACAATGAAAAAGCAGTTTGGGGAAAGGTGAGAAAGATGGAACAGAGTTTATATGGAAAGGTATGGATCGCAGGGGCAGGTCCGGGAGATGCGGGATTACTGACTTTGCGGACTGCGGAATTGATCGAAGAGGCAGATGTCATCGTATATGACGCTCTTTTAAGCGCAGAGATACTAAGCCGTATTCCGCGGGAAACAGAAACAATTTATGTCGGAAAACATGCGGGAAACCATCCGGTTCCTCAAGAAGAGATCAATCAGATTCTCGTAAGAGAAGCAAAAAAGGGAAAAGAGTATTGCGTCTCAAAGGCGGAGATCCATTCGTGTTCGGAAGAGGCGGAGAAGAAATAGAGATACTTAGAAATGAAAAGATTTCTTTCGAAATTATTCCGGGAATCACTTCTTCAGTAGCAGTTCCGGCTTATGCGGGGATTCCGGTGACTCATCGAGATTATACCTCATCCTTTCATGTGATTACAGGACATACGAGAAGAGATGTAAAACCCGACATTGATTACGAGGCTCTTGTAAAATTAAATGCAACTTTGATCTTTCTTATGGGTGTGTCGGCAATGGAAACGATTCTGACGGAACTGATAAAAGCCGGAATGCCGGAAGATATGCCTGCGGCTGTGATAGAGCGGGGAACGACTGCGAGACAAAGGCAGGTGTGTGCGACTGTAAAAACATTAAAGCAGCAGGCAGATGAGGCGAAGATCAAAGCGCCTGCGATTATCGTAGTAGGAAAGTGTGTTCTTTGTCAGAAAGAGTTTCACTGGATAAAAGACAGGATTTTGGGAGGAAAGCAATTTTTGGTGACAAGACCGAGCAGAATAGTTCCGCTCTGGCAAAACGCCTGCGAAATCTCGGGGCACAGGTGATCGAGATGCCGTCTATTCATACAGTAGCGATCGATCCGAATGAGAGGCTGAAAAAGGCATTAGGGGAAATTCAACATTCCGAAAAAGAGGAATGGTTTGTTTTTACAAGTCCTATAGGAGTACATGTATTTTTTGAACAATTAGAAAAAGAAGCATGGGATATGAGAAGGCTGCTCGCAGGAAAAGCACAGATAAAAATCGCGGCCATCGGTTCTGCGACGGCGGCTGCATTAAAAGAACACGGACTGTTTGCAGATATCGTGCCGAAGATTTATAATGCAGGAGAGTTGGGAAAAACACTTGCAGAAAATATTTCAGAGTATAGTGCGGTTACGATCTTTCGGGCAGAGGAAGGATCTTTAGAACTGCTTCCGCCTCTTATGGAAACAGGCGTCCCGGTAAACGATATTGCATTATATCGGACCGAATATGAAGTCTCCTCTTTACTTAGGCACAAGATAGAAAAGATGTTCCAAAAAGAGGAGATCGATGCAGTTACTTTTACAAGCGCCTCAACGGTAAAAGGGTTTGTCAAAGCAATAAAAAACGTAGAACTTCAAAATGTGTCTGCCGTTTGTATCGGAGAACAAACAGCGGCCGAAGCAAGGAAATACGGAATGAAGATTCAAGTCGCAAAACGGGCGGATATGGATGCAATGACAGAGAAGATTGTGGAATGTTTCGGAAATGTGAATTTTTAAAAATTTAAAATGACGAGCAGGTTATCCGGTTTGAAAATTATGGAAAGAAGGAATAATTATGTCGTTTTTAAACAGTAGAAAAGTATCATGGATTATTTTTGGAATCACTCTTTTGACTGCAGTAGTAAGTTTATTTTTTCTGCCGGATATTATACCGGTTCATTTTGGCATATTAGGAACGCCGGATGGATGGGATTATAAAATGGGAATTTTGTTATTTCCGATTTTGCAATTCCTTTTGTTTTTGACAGGCAGGAAAAAGTAAAAGATTTTATGTTTCGTTTTGCTCGGACTCCGCTGAATAGCATTCAGTATAATTGGCGGTAGATGGTCTGTTATTGTTTATTTTTCTTTGTAGAAATTTGGATTATCACAGAAGCATTTCGGTATAGATAGAATTCGGAAGGAATGAATAATGGGAAAAAATAAAGAAAAAACAAATGTAATGAGGATTTTAGATCAGAAGAAGATTGCATATGAAAGCTATAGTTATGTTGATACGGGAGCGGTAAGCGGAATTGAAGTAGCGGAAGTTTTTGGGTGAAAATCCTGATATGGTGTTTAAAACTCTTGTGACGGTCGGAAAATCAAAAACGAATTATGTCTTTGTCATTCCGGTTAACTGTGAACTGGATCTAAAGAAAGCGGCACATGCCGTAAAAGAAAAAAGTGTTGAAATGCTAAAATCAAAAGAACTGCTTCCCCTTACCGGATATGTTCACGGCGGATGTTCTCCGATTGGAATGAAAAACAGTTTACGACAGTGATACATAAAACGGCAAAAAACTTTGAAACGATGATTTTCAGCGGCGGCAAGATCGGATATCAGGTAGAACTTAGTCTGGAAGATCTTCTGAAAGTCATTCCGGCAAAGCTGGAGGATGTGACGGAATAAAACGGCAGAGCAAAGAAAAAAACAGGGTCTGAACAAGGAGGTGAAAGGGCAATGATGCGTTACACATGGAAAAGAATATTGACTGGGATAGTATCATTGTTCCTTCTTGCCACGGTCACTTTTTTTCTCGTAAGGCTGATACCGGGAAGTCCGTTTCAAAGAGGCGGCGTTTCGGAGCAGGTTGTGGAAGCTGTGGAAGAAGAATATGGGTTGAACGATCCGCTGATCGAGCAGTATCTGTCATATATGGGAAATCTTTTAAAAGGAGATCTGGGGATTTCTTATCAGGATCCGGGTACATCGGTGGAAGAGATTATCGGACGGGCAGCTCCGCTTACGGTGTCGCTCGGACTTTCGGCATTGATCGTATCAGTGATCGTCGGTACGGGATGCGGGGTGTTCTATGCCGCGTCGGAAAAAGGGCAGTGAAAAAGGTAATCGGATCATTAGGAATGCTGGCGGCGGGCATTCCCGGTTTTGCCGCTGCGATTCTTCTGTTAATGGTATTCAGTGTAAAATTAAAATGGTTTCCTTCGTCGGGTTTATTTTCTTTTTCACATTATATTTTACCGGTTACGGCATTGTCGCTTTATCCGACGGCTGTGATCACCCGAATGACAGGACATGCATTGGATGAGGAGATGGCAAAAGATTACGTTCTTTTTGCCAGGGCAAAAGGATTGAAAAAAGAGCAGGATCATTTTTACTCATGCGTTAAAAAACGCATGGTTTCCGGTATTGAATTATATCGGTCCGGCATCGGCGTTTCTGCTTACGGGAAGTTTTGCCATAGAGAGCGTGTTTACGATTCCGGGTCTGGGAAGAGAGTTTGTCATGTCGATTGCAAACAGAGATTATACTCTTATTCTCGGATTGACTGTATTTATGGGAACAGTTGTTATTCTTCTTAATTTGCTCACAGATCTGCTTGGGGCATGGCTTGATCCAAGTGTCAGAAGAGCTTACAGAAAGAAATAAGAAAAAACTTGTGTCAGGAACCGGCGGGAGGTGTGACAAAAATATGCGGAAAGAAAACAGAATAAGCAGTAAAAAAAGAAAGGGATATAGGGATGAAAAAGCGGCGCTTATCATCCTTTTGATCTGGATCTTTCTGGCAGTATGCGTACCTTTATTCGGGCCTTATTCTCCGACGGAACAAAATGCGGAAATACGGAACCAGCCAATGTCGTTGATTCATTTTTCGGTACAGACGAGTTTGGAAGAGATAATTTTACACGGGTTTGGTATGGAGCAGGCATTAGTCTTGTGATCGGCGTGGGAAGTTCTCTGATCAATGGGATGATCGGTATTTTGTACGGTGCTGTAGCGGGGTATCGTGGGAAACGCATCGATATGATTCTGATGAGAGCAGCGGATGTGATTGCCGCGATCCCGTCGATTTTATATGTTATACTGATAACGCTCGTTATGGGACCGGGGATAAAAAGCATGATCTTCGGGATTTGTATTGCCGGCTGGATCGATATGGCGCGTGTCGTACGGGGGGAGATGATCCGTTTAAAAGAAACAGATTTGCGGCGGCGGCAAAGATAGATGGTATATCGGGCATTTCGGATTTTGTTTAGACATCTGCTTCCGAACGCACTGGGATGATAGTCGTAAACTTCTTGTTTCTGATACCGCAGGCGATTTTTACAGAAGCATTTTTAAGCTTTTTGGGGGTGGGATTATCTGCGCCGACGGCAAGTCTCGGAACATTGATACAGGAAGGACGAGACAGGATGATTCTTTATCCGTGTGAACTTTTGGCGCCTCTTATTACGTTGTGTGTGCTTTTGGTCGTGTTTCATATACTTGCAATGGCGATGGAAAGAAGAGGAGGGCAGACAGATTGAATATGCTGGATGTAAGATCACTTTATGTAACGTATTTGTCTGAGGAAGAACGCGTTGAAGCTGTACGGGGGATAGATTTTTCGGCGGAAGAAGGAAAAGTGACGGGAATCGTAGGCGAATCCGGTTCAGGCAAGAGTACGGCAATGCTGGCTGTGATGGGACTTTTGGGATCATAAAGCCGCTGTAGAGGCAGAGAAAGTGTCTCTTTTTGGAAATACTGTCAGAGCAGGAGACAATGCGGCCATTATTTTTCAAGATCCTTTAAAATGTCTGAATCCGACAGTGAAGATCGGCAGACAGATTGCCGAGACTGTGCGGAATAGGAAAAAATGTACATGGCGGGAGGCAAAGAAAAGATCGGAAGAACTATTGGATTCGGTTGGTATCCGCCACCCCAGGTTAAGGATGAAACAATATCCTTTTGAACTTTCCGGAGGAATGAGACAAAGAGTTGTTATTGCGATTGCCCTTGCCTGCGAACCGAATCTGATCGTGGCAGACGAACCTACGACGGCGCTTGACGCGGCGATGCAGGTCAGAGTAATCCGGCTGTTGAAAAAATAGTAAAAGAAACAAATACAGCTCTTCTTCTTGTAAGTCATAATATGGGGGTGATCGCTGCAGCTTGTGATTACGTTTATGTTATGAAAGACGGAAAAATGATAGAGAACGGATGTGCAGATGATATTTTCTACAATCCACAGACTGAATATACAAAGAAACTTCTGTCTGATGCAACGGCAGAACAGCTTCTTGTAAAAGAAAAAGTGTTTGCTGCTCAGGAAAATCCGCTGTTTACGGTAAGACATTTGAAAAAGCGGTTTCAAAACGAAGAAGGGGTGAACGATGTGTCGTTTGATATTTGTGAGGGTGAAGTGTTTGCTCTTGCAGGAGAAAGCGGCAGTGGAAAAACGACGCTGGCAAAAATACTTACAGGGCTGGAACAGCCTGACAGTGGGGAAGTGTTTTGCAGGGGAGAAAGAGTAGATCGAAAAAACAGAAAAAGAAACAAAAATATGCATGGGAAAGTCAGGATGATATTTCAAGATCCGTATTCATCCCTGAATCCGTGCATGACGATAAACGAAATGTTGACGGAAACGCTTCGGGCGAAAGAAAAACAAATAAAGTTTGATCAAAAGGAAGGAAAAAAAAGACCGGCAAAGACAGATAGAACAGATGCTTACGCGCGTAGGATTGAGTAGTTTAGACGGGAAACGGTATCCAAGAGAACTTTCAGGCGGGCAGCGTCAGAAAGCGGCAATCGCAGGGCGCTCCTTTTAGAGCCGGAACTTCTCATTTGTGATGAAGCTGTTTCTTCATTAGATGCAGCGACAAGAACGCAGATATTGGATCTGCTGCTGCGAGTAGTAAAAGAAAAAAGATCGCCTGTTTGTTTATTTCGCATGACATGGCGCTGATTCGCCGGATCAGTCACAGGACAGGCGTTCTCTACAAAGGAACACTGGCGGAATGCGCAAAAACCCGGGATTTATGCAGGGATCCGTGGCATCCGTATACGAAAGCACTTCTCGATTCGGTAATGCCGCCTGATCCGTTGAAGGCAAGAAAACAAAAAGTACCTGCAGTGCATGAAGGAAAATCAGAAGGAGGCTGTCCGTATTTCGGATCTTGCGGATATAAGATGGAAATGTGCAAAGACGCAGCCCCTGAAATGTATGATTTTGAAGGCAGAGCAGTTTCCTGTCACCTTTATTCCAAACAACAACGCGCCGGAAGAAATCCGAATTATAAGATGACATCTCAGATATAAAAAAGCAAAATTAACGAAAACTACAGATATAGAAACGGACATCGGTATAGATGAATTGTTGCACAAAGAATCGGGAATCATGAAAATAGGAGATAAATAAAAGTGAGAATACAGAAAAAATATAAAAGGCGGGAAAAAAAGATTATAGATCAGAAGGCCATCCTGAAAACAGTGTCGAGAGGAACAGCTTTGTTTTTGGCGGCGGTATTGTTTGCGGGAAGTATCCTGACAGGGTGTGCAAGTACAGAAAAATCGTCAAAAAGCAGGAAAACAACGGCAGTGCCGATCATGAGATTACAGTTGCGATCAACAGTGAAACCGGATCGTTAGATCCGGCAGGATCAATCGCTTTGACGTATCTTGCATATTCGGTAAGCGCTTTAGACGAACTGCTGACCTTTGATGAAAACGGAGAAATCGAGTACCGTGCGGCACAGTCTTACGAAGTAAATGAAGATTTTACAACGTGGACGTTTCATTTGCGAAAAGATGCGCTTTGGTCTGACGGAGGAGAAGTGACATCGGCAGATTTTAAGAATACGATCGTAAGAGCGTTAGACTGATCGGAGACGGATATGCAGTTTATCTTTTCCGATTTTAAATGCAGAAAAATTTATAATAAAGAGGCGGATA
>ENA-OQJH01000499-OQJH01000499.1-human-gut-metagenome-genome-assembly--contig:-NODE-499-length-21305-cov-3.648456_pt1 | contig 21305 bp, 25 predicted proteins | sample MGYA00242597_ERZ504763 | MGnify/ENA primary metagenome ERZ504763 (study PRJEB26092, sample SAMD00036359) | human gut metagenome | host: Homo sapiens | study: EMG produced TPA metagenomics assembly of...
CAACGATAGCGTCAATAACCGCAACCGCAGTGATGTTTACGATATCGCGTACGGAAGCTTCACAATCAGTGAAATGGATAGGTTTGTTCAATCCCATTTGTATCGGGCCGATTACCTCAGTTTCACTCATAGACTGAATGAGCTGGTAGGTAGCATTGGCGGAACTTAGATTCGGGAATACTAACGTGTTTACTTCTTTACCTTTCAAACGTGTGAAGGGATATTTCTCATCACGTAATTTAGTGTTCAGTGCAAAATTGACCTGCATCTCACCATCTATAGCCAGTTCCGGATATTCTTTCTGCATGTAGTCCACCGCATCATGTACTTTAGCCGGGCTGCCTTCTGTATCTGAGCCGAAGTTGGAGTAAGACAGCATGGCCATTGTCGGAGTGTGATTAAAGAATTCTACCGTTTTCTTTGACAATTTAGCGATGTCAATCAGCGTGTCGGTGTCCGGGTGACGGTTAATCAGAGTATCGGCTACAAAGTAAGTACCTTTCTTTGAATTCAAGATATGCATTGTACCGAAATGTTTATATTCCGGTTGGATGCCGATAACTTCTTTCGCTACCTTGATCGTGTTGGAATATTTGGTATATAGTCCGGTGATGAATGCATCGGCCTCTCCCGTTTCAACCATCATCATACCAAAGTAGTTACGCTCGAACATTTTGTCGTTGGATTCCTGGAGGTTGGCTCCTTGGCGTGCGCGTTTTCCGAGAGGATGCGAGCATAACGTTCACGACGTTCAGCTTCACGGTCATGACGAAGGTTGATGATTTCAATTCCTTCCAAGCTCAGATCCAGTTCTTTTGCCAGTTTCTCGATGCGCTCGTCATTACCTAATAGGATAGGATGGCAGATTCCTTCGGCTTTGGCTTCTACTGCAGCTTTTAACATGGTAGGATGGATACCTTCGGCAAATACTACTCGCTGTGGGGCGCGACGGGCTGTTTCGTAAAGTTGACGGGTTAATTTGCTTTCTTGTCCCATCAATTCGCGCAGCCGGGTCTTGTAGGCTTCCCAGTTGGTGATGTTTTTGCGTGCCACTCCTGATTCCATTGCTGCTTTTGCCACAGCCATGGAAACTTCGGTAATTAAACGAGGGTCAACCGGTTTCGGGATGAAATAATCAGGACCGAAAGTAAAATTATTCACATGGTAGGCTTCGTTCACTACGTCGGGAACAGGTTGTTTTGCCAAATCGGCGATAGCATGCACGGCAGCCAGCTTCATTTCTTCATTGATAGCTTTGGCTGAGTATCCAAAGCTCCGCGGAAAATATAGGGGAAACCAATTACGTTATTGATCTGGTTAGGATAGTCTGAACGTCCGGTAGACATCAGTACATCGGGGCGGGATGCCATGGCATCTTCGTAAGAGATTTCCGGAGTCGGATTGGCTAATGCGAATACGATAGGATGATCTGCCATGCTGCGGACCATATCCTGAGTCAACACATTACCTTTTGATAGTCCTAAAAATACATCTGCGCCTTTGATGGCTTCTTCCAATGTATGTACATCGCGACGGTCAGTAGCAAAAAATTTCTTACTTTCTGTCAAGTTAGGACGGTCACTGGTAATCACGCCTTTGCTGTCTAGCATCAAAATGTTTTCTTTCCGTGCTCCTAATGCTACGTACAGTTTTGTACAGGAAGTGGCTGAAGCTCCGGCACCATTTACTACGATTCTTACATTTTCAATTTTCTTTCCGGCAACTTCCAATGCATTTAATAAGCCGGCGGATGAAATGATAGCTGTACCGTGTTGGTCATCATGCATTACTGGGATATCCAGTTCTTCTTTCAGCCGGTTTTCTATCTCGAAACATTCGGGAGCCTTGATATCTTCCAGATTGATACCTCCGAAAGTGGGAGCGATGGCCTTTACTGCCTGAATAAATTTTTCAGGGTCTTTCTCATTCACTTCGATGTCAAAAACATCAATACCTGCATAGATTTTGAAAAGCAATCCTTTACCTTCCATGACAGGCTTTCCGCTCAATGCACCTATGTCGCCTAGTCCTAAAACGGCTGTACCATTAGAAATAACGGCTACTAAGTTGCCTTTCGCAGTATAGTCGTATGCAGTTTGTGGGTCTTTCTCTATTTCCAGACAAGGCTCAGCTACTCCGGGAGAGTAAGCCAGTGACAGGTCTGTTTGTGTGCTGTACGGTTTTGTCGGTACAACTTCAATCTTTCCGGGCTTGCCTTGCGAGTGGTATAGCAAAGCAGCTTCTTTGGTAATCTTGACCATAATCTTTTTCTTTTAATTAGATGTCGTTTTAAATTGGTGGCAAAAATACAAATAAAATTATAATTTGAAGTCTAAAGAGTGTAAAATGATGTCGAATTGATGATTTTTAAAGTATTAGTTTTGATCAGTGTGAAAATCAGATTTCATTCTTTCGTGTTTTGTAGGACAAAGATAGTGAAAAAATAGTTTCATTCATGTCCGTATTATGTATGAGTTATAGTATGGTTTACTTGTTTAGATCTGGAAACAGATTGAATATATGTGAAATATATTTTACATAATCAGTATCCTTCTATTGCGCACGTTATTTATAGTTAAAGCTAATGGGCTAAGCGAACAAATGCCGGAAAAATGACTAATTTTGCGGCAGTAAAAACTAATTGGGTTCAAAAAGTTTTCTATAACCTCTGTTAATTCGATAAATAAGTAAAGTTCAATAATATTAGTTATGAAGATGACAGTAAATAGTATGAAATGTTTTTCATGGAGCCGCCTCGCGATATTTACGGCGGCAATGGCCGTTTTAAGCAGTTGTGGAGGCGGTCAGAGCGGTATGAAGTTGGGTGATGACGAGTTTACCGTCGTGGCTGTACAGTCTACAGCCAGCCAGCAGTCTACTTCTTATCCCGCTACCATCAAAGGTGTTCAGGATATCGAGGTGCGTCCTCAGGTTTCCGGCTTTATCGTAAAGCTTTGTGTAGACGAAGGTGCAACGGTAAAGAAAGGTCAGGCACTCTTTCAGATCGATCCTACACAGTATGCGGCTGCCGAACGTCAGGCAAAAGCTGCTGTAGAGATGGCAAAATCGAATGTCAATACGCTGACTTTGAACGAACAACAGAAGAAAAATTTGTATGATAAGAAAATTATCAGTGATTTTGAGTATCAAAGCGCAGTAGACCAATTGCTTTCTGCAAAAGCCAGTTTGGCACAAGCTGAGGCTCAGTTGACCAGCGCTCGTCAGAATTTAGGTTTCTGTACAGTGACCAGTCCTTCAGATGGTGTGGTGGGTACATTCCCGTATCGTATTGGTAGTTTGGTGAGTCCTTCGGTTACACAACCGTTAACTACCGTGAGTGAAATCGGTGAAATGTATGTGTATTTCTCTATGACTGAAAAGCAGTTGTTGGGTTTAACAAGAGCCGGTGGCACACTGAAAGAACAACTGGAGAAGATGCCGGCTGTGAAATTGGAGTTGGCTGACGGTACGATGTATACTGAAGAAGGTAAGATTGACGCTGTAAGTGGTGTTATTGATCAGACTACCGGTTCGGTAAGTATGCGTGCCGTTTTCCCGAACAAACAGCTTGTATTGCGTAGTGGTGGTATGGCTAATGTAATTTTCCCTTATACTATGGAGGATATTATTTTGATTCCTCAGTCGGCTACACAGGAAATTCAGGACAAAAAGTTTGTTTATGTGCTTCAGTCGGATAATACATTGAAGCATACTGAGATCAAGGTATCGAATTTGAGTGACGGTAAGAATTATATTGTTACCAGTGGTTTGAAGCCCGGCGATAAAATTGTAGTTGAAGGTGTACAAACGTTGAAGGACGGACAAACAATTACTCCGATTACTCCGGAACAGAAAGAGGCGAAATATCAACAACACCTGAAAGATCAGAAGGAAGGAAATATTGCCACGGCCTTTAAATAATCAAAAATAAACAGATTAACTTCGTTTATATAAATAAGGTATATAGAGAATGAAACTAGATAGATTTATTAACCGTCCGGTGCTATCAACGGTAATCTCCGTCTTGATAGTTATTCTGGGTATCATCGGACTTGCTACATTGCCGGTTACGCAATATCCGGATATTGCACCTCCTACGGTGCAGGTACGTGCCACCTATACCGGTGCGAACTCCACAGCTGTATTGAATTCGGTCATTGCTCCGTTGGAAGACCAGATAAACGGCGTGGAGAACATGATGTATATCCAGTCATCAGCATCCAATAACGGTGCTGCCGATATTAACGTTTACTTTAATCAGGGAACAGATCCGGATATGGCGGCTGTTAATGTGCAGAATCGTGTTTCTATGGCACAAGGATTGTTGCCTGCTGAAGTAACCAAAGTGGGTGTGACTACTCAGAAACGCCAGAACTCCATGTTGATGTCTTTTCATTGTATGATGAAACCGACTCGTATAATATCGAGTTCATTGAAAACTATGCTAATATTAACTTGATTCCTGAAATCAAGCGTGTAAAGGGGGTAGGTGACGCTAATGTGTTGGGACAGGATTATTCTATGCGTATCTGGTTGAAACCGGATGTGATGGCACAGTACAAACTGGTTCCTACTGATGTTTCGGCAGCATTGGCCGAACAGAATATTGAGGCGGCTCCGGGACAGTTCGGTGAACGTGGTGATCAGACTTTCCAATATACGATCCGTTATAAAGGACGTTGCAGCAAACAAATGAATTTGAAGATATTGTTATCAAGCCTTGCCGGATGGTAATGTACTTCGTTTGGGAGATGTAGCCGATATAGAATTAGGGCGTCTGGCTTATACATTCAATAATACGGTAAATGGCCACAAGGCTGTATCTTGTATCGTTTATCAGATGGCAGGTACTAATGCTACCGAAACTATTTCTAATTTGGAGGAAGTGCTTGCAAAGGCACAGGAATCACTGCCGACAGGTTTGAATATCAATATTGCCCAAAATGCCAATGACTTCTTGTTCGCTTCTATCCATGAGGTAATTAAGACATTGATTGAAGCATTTATTTTGGTGTTTATTGTGGTATATATCTTCTTGCAGGATATGCGTTCAACACTGATTCCGGCTATTGCCATTCCGGTGGCGCTGGTGGCTACTTTCTTTGTGCTGAAACTGATTGGTTTCAGTGTGAACCTGCTGACTCTTTCGGCGATGGTGCTTGCCATTGCGATTGTGGTCGATGATGCCATTGTCGTCGTCGAGGGGGTTCATGCCAAGTTGGATCAGGGATATAAGTCTTCCCGTGAGGCTTCTATTGATGCCATGAGCGAATTGGGTGGCGCTATCGTTTCTATTACATTAGTCATGATGTCTGTGTTCATTCCGGTAAGTTTCATGGGAGGTACCGCTGGTACGTTTTATCGTCAGTTTGGTATCACTATGGCTATCGCTATAGGTTTCTCTGCTTTAAATGCGTTGACTTTGTCACCAGCATTGTGCGCTATTTTCTTGAAACCGCATGATGAAGGACATGGAACAAAGAAGATGACTCGTGTGGAACGATTCCATACAGCCTTTAATGCGGCTTATGATTCTATATTGAAGAAGTATAAGAAGCATGTAGTGTTCTTTATCCATAAGAAATGGTTGTCATTCGGGTTGGTTACCGCTTCTATCATTTTGTTGGTATTCTTTATGAAGGTTACTCCGACGGGCATGGTGCCTAATGAAGATACCGGTACCATTATGGGTGCAGTGACACTGCCTCCTGGTACTTCACAGGAACGTGCAATGGAAATCTTAAACCGTGTAGACAGCTTGGTGGCTGCCGAACCGGCTGTAGATTCCCGCACGGTGATTTCCGGTTTCGGTTTTATTGGTGGTCAGGGTCCTTCTTACGGTTCTATCATTATTAAACTGAAAGATTGGGAAGAACGTTCCATGATGCAGAATTCGGATATTGTGTAGGTACGTTGTTTATGCGTGCACAGAAGATCATCAAGGATGCGCAGGTATTGTTCTTTGCTCCTCCTATGATTCCGGGTTATTCGGCATCCAGTGATATCGAGTTGAATATGCAGGATAAGACCGGTGGAGACTTGAATCATTTTTATGACGTTGTTTTGGACTATATGGATGCGTTGAAGGCACGTCCCGAAATTAATTCGGCTCAGACTACCTTCAACCCGAACTTCCCCCAATATATGTTGGATATTGATGCTGCTGCTTGTAAAAAGGCAGGTATCAGCCCCAGTGATATTCTAACTACCATGCAGGGATATTTCGGTGGTTTGTATGCTTCTAACTTCAACCGTTTCGGTAAGATGTATCGTGTTATGATTCAGGCGGAACCCGAAGCAACTAAGAATCTGGAATCTTTGAATAGTATCAAGATACGTAATGGGAATGAGATGGCTCCTATTTCCCAGTTCGTTTCTGTCAAGAAAGTATATGGACCGGATGTTATCAGCCGTTTCAATCTTTATACTTCTATCAAAGTGATGGTGCTCCTGCCAGTGGCTATACTTCCGGACAGGCTTTGCAGGCTATTGCGGAAGTTGCCAAAGAGAATTTGCCTACCGGTTATGGTTATGAGTTGGGAGGTATGGCTCGTGAAGAGGCATCTACCAGTGGCAGTTCCACAGGTATCATCTTCATTCTGTGTTTTGTATTCGTTTACTTGTTGCTAAGTGCACAGTATGAAAGTTACATTCTGCCCTTGTCCGTATTGCTTTCAGTACCGTTCGGTCTGTTGGGTAGTTTCCTGTTTGTAAACGGATTTGCAGCATTGGGAAATATTCCGGCTTTGAAGATGATTTTAGGAACCATGTCAAATGATATTTATATGCAGATTGCATTGATCATGTTGATGGGATTGTTGGCGAAGAATGCCATTCTGATTGTAGAGTTTGCTTTGGATCGCCGTAAGCAGGGAATGAGTATTTCCTGGGCTGCGGTTTGGGTGCGGCAGCCCGTTTGCGACCGATCTTAATGACCTCATTGGCCATGATTGTAGGTTTGATTCCGTTGATGTTGGCTATGGGAGTTGGTGCTCATGGTAACCGTACTTTGGGAGCTTCGGCTATTGGTGGTATGTTGATTGGTATGATTTTCCAGATCTTTATCGTACCCGTATTGTTTGTGGTATTCCAATGGTTACAAGAGAAATTCAAACCGATTGAGTGGGAAAGTGTGGACAATACAGAGGTTGAACCCGAAATTGAACAATACACCCGTAAATGAACAGAAGAACAATGAAAAAGATAATAGGATTATGTTGCGCGACGTTTTTATTAAGCGGTTGCCACATCTATAAATCATACGATCGCCCCGAGTCGATAGATGCCACAGGCATCTATCGTGACCCGGTTGCCGCCAACGATACATTGGCTGCTAACGATACAACCAATATGGGTAACTTGTCATGGAAGGAAATTTTCCGTGATCCGAAATTGCAGATGCTGATTGAAGAGGGATTGGCAAACAATGTAGATATGCAGGCTGCTATCCTGCGTGTGAAGGAGGCGAAGGCGTTATTGACATCAGCTCGCTTGTCTTATCTCCCTTCTTTGGCCCTTGCCCCACAAGGTTCGTTGACTAGTGTGGACAAAAGTACTCCTGTAAAGAACTATACTTTACCTGCTTCTGCAAGTTGGGAAGTTGATTTGTTCGGCAAATTGCTGAATGCCATCGTGGCCAGAAAGCATCTTATTTGCAAAGTAAGGCCTATCAGCAGGCAGTGCGTTCACAGTTGATTGGTGGTATAGCCAATGCTTATTATTCTTTATTGATGCTCGACCGTCAAGTCAGTGTGACCGAGCAGAATGTGGCGTTAATGAAAGAAACAGTGCGCACTATGGAAGCAATGAAGGAAGCCGGTATGACTACCGAAGCTGCTGTGGCACAGAGCAAGGGGACTTATCATCAGACGGAGGCTTCATTGGCTGACTTGAAACGTCAGGTGCGCGAAACTGAGAATTCTATTTCCGTATTGTTGGCAAAGGCTCCCCAGAATATAGATCGTGGAACATTAGAAGAACAAGTGATGCCTGCAGATTTGGCTGTGGGAGTTCCTTTACAGTTGCTTGAGAACCGTCCCGATGTAAAAGCGGCAGAATTGGCATTAGCTAGCGCTTATTATACTACCAATCAGGCGCGTTCCGCTTTTTATCCCAGTGTCAATATTACAGGTACTTTGGGATGGACTAATGGTTCCAATGGTACAGTGATTTCTAATCCTGCCGTTATGCTTTGGAATGCTATCGGCTCATTGACTCAGCCCATTTTCCAGCGTGGAAAATTGATAGCCAATTTAAAAGTATCGAAAGCGGAAGAACAGATTGCCAAGATGAATTATCAGCAGACTATTCTGGAAGCTGGTAAGGAAGTAAGTGATGCTTTGTTCCTGTATGATACGGCAGACAAAAAGTTGAGTGAGCACCAGGCACAGGTTTCCGAAATGCAAAAAGCGGTGGAGATGAACAATGATTTGTTTCAGGCGGGAAAGGCCACTTATCTGGAAATCATTACTGCACAACAGTCATTGCTGAGTGCACAGTTGAACGAAGTATCCGATACTTTCCAGCGTATGCAGGCTGTTATCAATCTGTACAGCGCATTGGGCGGTGGACGTGAATAATTAACCTTAAAAATAATATGAATATGATTAGTCCGTTAGCTTATGTAGACCCGTCAGCAAAAATCGGGAAAAACGTAACTATTCACCCGTTTGCCTACATTGATAAGAATGTGGAGATAGGTGATGATAATGTAATCATGCCCAACGCCAGCATTATGAGCGGCGCACGCATCGGTAACGGAAATACCATTTATAACGGAGCTGTAATTGCTGCTACTCCGCAAGATTTTAAATATACGGGTGATGATACCATCGCCCGTATAGGTAATAATAATACAATCCGTGAGAATGCGGTAATTATTCGCGCTACTTTCGCCGGAGATGAGACTGTGGTAGGAAGCGGTAACTTTATTATGCAGGGAGCACGTATCTCACATGATGTGACCATCGGTAACAACTGTATTATTGGTAACGGTTCGCAGGTGTCAGGTTGTTGTGTAGTCGAGGATTATGCTATTCTTACTTCCAATGTATTGATGCAGGGAAAGACTCGCTTGGGGGCTTATGCTGCCGTACAGGGTGGGTGTCGTTTTACCAAGGATATTCCTCCTTATTGTGTAGCTGCCCATGAGCCTACGGCTTTTTATAGCATCAATACCACCGTGTTGCAACATGAAGGTTTCTCGGAAACGGTTATTAAACATATAGCGCATGCTTTCCGTATATTGTATAAAGTGAATACATCTACAGAGGATGCATTGCGTCGTATTGAAGAACAGGTTCCGTTTAGTCCTGAAATTGCACATTTGATAGAGTTTGTCAGAAATTCTAAGTTGGGTATTATAAAATAAGTGTATCTTTGTTTCCCTTTATGTTAAGAATGAACAGCGTCAGGAAAAAAAGAACGGATAAAACGGTAGTGAAGGAACACATTGTTTTGGCGGCAGCGAAAGCATTTGCACAGAAAGGTGTCAAAACAGTGAGAATGGATGATATTGCTACCGGATTATCTATATCTAAACGCACGCTTTATGAATTGTTCCATGACAAAGAGGATTTATTACTTGATGTTATGAAACTACATCGGGAGGAGATGCAGGAATATATGACTCAAGTGGCTTCCAAAGCAGAAAATGTTTTGGAAGTCCTCTTGAAGTTTTTTCAAAGAAGTGCTCAGGATTTTCAGAATACAAATAGGAAATTCTTTGAGGATATTGAGAAATATCCCAAGGTAATGCGTTACATTGATGAAAGCCGGAAGGAGAATTTAGATTCGGCTATGGAATTTTATCGCAAAGGAGTGGAACAAGGCATTTTTAGAAATGATGTAAATTATAATATTGTACGCGCCATGGTATGTGAGCAGATGGACTTGTTATTGCATTCGGAAATATGCAAGTCCTATTCGCTTGGTGAAATTTATGAAACAGTTGTATTTATGCATATGCGTGGCATTTCCACTGAAAAGGGGTTGAAGATTGTGGATGATTTTTTATTGAATTTAAAAGGAAACGAACATAATAAGTATGGTTAGAAACTAAATAAGTCACTAAATAAAGAGTAATAGTTAATGAAATTTTATTGCAAACCTACGTTAACCTTGTTTTTGCTGCTTTATGTAGCAATACAAAGTGCACAAGCACAAGACACATTGAGGATTACCTTACAGGACGCAGTCGGATAGCATTGAGCGACAATCCCACCATTAAAGTCGCCGGTCAGGAAATCCTGTTAAAGAAAGAAGCCCGCCGGGAAGCTTATGCCGGTCTTTTCCCAGAAGCCAGTTTGGTGGCAGTTATTCACGAGCCATAAAAAAGCAGTCATTTGCCATGATGGGAGAGGTGATTGAAGTCGGTACAGATAATACTTATAGTGGTGGTCTGTCTGTCAGTCTGCCTGTCTTTGCTCCGGCTCTTTACAAAAGTATAAGTTTGACAAGTACGGATGTGAACTTGGCTGTAGAGAAATCACGTGCTTCACGTCTGGATATGGTAAATCAAGTAACCAAAGCCTTTTTTCAGTTGCTTTTGGCACAAGACAGTTATGAAGTGCTGCTTAAAAGTTATAAGCAGAGTGAAGATAATTATAATGTGGTGAAAGCTAAATATGAACAGGGAACTGTCAGTGAATATGATAAGATTAGTGCGGATGTGCAGATGCGCAGCTTGAAACCTACCGTGGTGTCTGCCCGTAACGGAGTGAATTTGGCAAATTTGCAGTTGAAGGTCTTGATGGGAATGGAGTCTGATGTAAAGGTAGCGGTTGAAGGCAATCTGAAGGATTATGAAATGTCTATGTTTACTCGTCAGGCAATGCCTCGTCCAGACAATTTGACAAATAACAGTACGTTGAAGCAATTGGAACTGAATGCATTGCAATTAAAGCAGACGCTGAAGTTGCAGTATACCAATTTTATGCCGACCCTTTCTGCTAGTTTCCAATATATGTATACTTCAATGAATGATAATTTCAAGTTCAAGGAATACGATTGGAGGCCCTATTCTACTATCGGTCTGAATCTAAGTATTCCTTTATTCAAAGGAAGTAATTTTACTCAATTGAAACAGACCCGTATCCAGATGAAGCAACTGGAAGAGAACCGTATCAATACAGAGCGGCAGCTCACTATGCAAGCTACCAGTTACTTGGATAATATGGCTGCTAGTACGGAACAGGTGTAAGTAATAAAGAAGCTGTATTTCAGGCGGAGAAGGGGCGTACTATTGCCGAAAAAAGATATGAGGTAGGAAAAGGAACTATCTTGGAATTGAATAGTTCGGAAGTAGCTTTAACGGAGGCCCAACTGACTTATAACCAGTCCATCTATGACTATCTGGTAGCTAAAGCTGATTTGGACTTAGTCTTAGGCATTGATGAAGTAACGGAACAATAACACATTAACATAAAGATAACAGTATGAGAAAATATTTTCAATTCGCAGCTTTGCTGGTGGTAACTATGCTGAGTGCATGTCAGGTGGAACGGAGAGTAAGGAAGCTGCTGATACCGCTATGGAGGACAAACCGGTAGTGCGGCTTGCTTCCGTAACTTCCCGCGATGTAGATCAGATAGAGGAATATACTGCCACTGTTGAAGCGGAAGCGAAAAATAATATAGCTCCGACCTCTCCCGGGCGTATAGACCGTATTTTTGTTGAAGTGGGAGATCATGTATCCAAGGGACAGAAATTAGTACAGATGGATGCGGCAAATCTGAAACAAATGAAATTGCAGTTAGAAAATGAAGAAACGGAATTCAGACGTATGGATGAACTGTACAAAGTGGGTGGAGCTTCCAAATCTGAATGGGATGCAGCGAAAACAACTTTAGATGTACGTCGTACTTCCTATAATAATTTGTTGGAGAATACGCAGTTATTAAGTCCTATTAATGGAGTGGTTACAGCGCGTAATTTTGATAACGGTGACTTATATTCTTCCGCCTCCACTCCTGTGTTGGTCATAGAACAGATCACTCCGGTTAAACTGTTGATTAATGTATCCGAACCTTATTTCCCGAAAGTAACTAAAGGTATGACCGTAAAGGTGAAATTTGATGTGTATGGTGATGAGGAATTCGAAGGAAAAGTTAGTTTGGTTTATCCTACTATTGATGCTACTACTCATACTTTTCCTGTAGAGGTAAAATTGGCTAATACCCATCAGCGTATACGTCCGGGAATGTTTGGCCGTGTGACTGTGAGTTTTGGTACATTGCGGCATGTGGTAGTTCCTGATCAGGCTATTGTGAAACGTGCCGGTTCGGGCGATCGTTATGTATATGTCTACAAAGACGGTAAGGTTTCCTATAATAAAGTAGAATTGGGACGTCGGATGGGAACCGAATATGAATTGATTTCCGGGGTGGAGGATAATTCGCAGGTGGTGGTCGCCGGTCAGACCCGTTTGGCCGATGGTGTGGAAGTGGCAGTAAATTAAAAATTGAGAGTTAGTTGATAATACTCTATATTTATTTACCTATATATGATTTTTAGTTCTTAATTTTCAATTTTTAATTTAACAAACATGAGTCTATACGAAGGAGCGGTTAAAAAACCGATTATGACCTCGCTATGCTTTTTGGCCGTAGCAATCTTTGGTCTGTTCTCATTGTCGAAACTTCCGGTAGACTTGTATCCAGATATTGATACCAATACCATTATGGTTATGACATCTTATCAGGGTGCCAGTGCTTCCGATATAGAGAACAACGTAACCCGTCCGTTGGAAAATACGTTGAACTCGGTTAGTAATTTGAAACATATTACATCCAAGTCTTCAGAAAATATATCAGTTATCACTTTGGAATTCGAATATGGCTATGATATTGATGTGTTGACTAATGATGTGCGTGATAAATTGGATATGGTGAGTTCACAACTTCCCGATGAAGTCAATACTCCGATTATCTTTAAGTTCAGTACGGATATGATTCCTATCCTGCTGTTGTCCGTTCAGGCAGAAGAAAGTCAGCCGGCTCTATATAAGATATTGGATGATAATGTAGTAAATCCATTGGCTCGTGTTCCCGGCGTGGGAACGGTGTCCATTGCCGGTGCGCCAAAACGTGAGGTGAATATTTATTGTGATCCCAACAAACTGGAAGCGTATGATTTGACGATTGAGACCATCAGCTCCATTGTCGGGGCTGAAAATAAGAATACTCCGGGCGGAACTTTCGATGTGGGCAGTAATACCTATTCCTTGCGTGTGGAAGGGGAATTCAAGGACCCGAAAGAAATGGAGAATATCGTAGTGGGTACACGCAATGGTGCTTCGGTGTATTTGCGTGACGTGGCAACGGTAGTCGATTCTGTAGAAGAACGTGCTCAGGAAACCTATAATAACGGGGTGCAAGGAGCTATGATTGTTGTACAGAAACAATCGGGTGCAAACTCTGTGAACATTTCCCAGAAAGTAATGGACCAGTTGCCTAAGTTGCAGAAGTCACTACCCAGTGACGTGAAACTGGGGGTTATTGTGAATACTTCAGATAATATTTTGAATACCATCGACAGTTTGACGGAAACTATTATGTATGCCATTCTGTTTGTGGTTTTGGTGGTATTTGTTTTCTTAGGTCGTTGGCGTGCTACAGTGATTATCTGTATCACTATCCCCATGTCATTGATTGCCTCTTTTATTTATTTGGCCATCACGGATGGGGGATCGCTGAATATTATTTCTTTGTCGTGCCTTTCTATTGCGATTGGTAATGTGGTGGATGATGCTATTGTTGTTTTGGAAAACGTGACGACCCATATCGAGCGTGGCTCCGAGCCGAAACAGGCGGCTATCCATGGAACAAATGAGGTGGCAATTTCTGTTATCGCATCCACATTGACTATGATTGCGGTATTCTTCCCGTTGACGATGGTCAGTGGTATGTCGGGAGTTTTGTTCCGTCAGTTGGGCTGGATGATGTGTGTTATTATGACTATTTCTACTATCTCGGCGCTGTCATTTACTCCGATGATGTGTGCGCAGATGCTTCGCTTGCAAAAAAACAAAGCAAGTGTTTTGTCACATTCTACAAACCAATAGAACGTGCGTTGGACGGGTTGGATAACTGGTATCAGAAACGTTTGAACTGGGCTGTTCGTCACCGCAGGACTATTATTGCCGGTTGTTTCGGGTTCTTTCTGCTGAGCCTGATTTGTGCGAAAGGAATTGGTACAGAGTTTTTTCCGTCACAAGACAACAGTCGTATTTCTGTTCAATTACAATTGCCTATCGGAGCTCGCGTAGAACGTGCCCAGGCATTGGCTCAGGAATTGACCGAAAAGTGGCTGAAGAAATATGAAGGGGTGATGCGTATCTGTAACTATACTGTGGGACAGGCTGATGCAGATAATACTTGGGCTTCTATTCAGGATAATGGTAGCCATATCATTTCATTCAATATCAACCTTTATAATCCCGATCAACGTTCTGTTACGTTGGCAGAAGTCTGCGATGGTATGCGTGAGGATCTGAAAGCTATCCCGAATTGGATAAAGCTCAGGTTATCCTGGGTGGTAGCAGTGGAGGCATGGGTGGACAGGCCACTGCCGATTTTGAAATCTATGGATATGATTTTACAGAGACAGATAAAGCTGCAGCTGAATTGAAAGAAGCTTTATTGAAAGTGAACGGTGTATCTGAGGTGAATATCAGCCGTCAGGATTATCAGCCGGAATATCAAGTGGATTTTGATCGTGAAAAATTGGCTTTACATGGTTTGAATCTTTCTACAGCAGCTTTGTATCTGCGTAACCGTGTTAATGGTGCTTTATCTTCTTACTATCGGGAAGATGGTGACGAATATGATATCAAGGTGCGTTATGCTCCCCAGTTCCGTACCAGTATTGAAAGTTTGGAGAATATTCTGATTTATACTAATGAAGGTAAAGCGATTCGGGTGAAAGATATCGGTACGGTGGTGGAGCGTTCCGCTCCTCCTACTATTGAACGTAAAGACCGTGAACGTATTGTAACAGTTTCCGCTGTGATTTCAGGTGCGCCTTTAGGTAGTGTGGTGGTGGCAGGTGAGTCTATTATTGATAAGATGGATTTACCTAGCGGTATCAGTATCCAGGTGGCGGGTTCTTATGAGGATCAGCAGGATTCATTCAGCGATCTGGGAACTTTGGCTGTTTTGATTATTATATTGGTATTTATTGTAATGGCTGCCCAGTTTGAGTCTCTGACCTATCCGTTTATCATTATGTTCTCTATTCCGTTTGCATTCAGTGGGGTATTGATGGCATTGTATGGAACGGGGACTACATTGAATGTCATGAGTTTGTTGGGAGGTATCATGTTGATTGGTATCGTAGTGAAGAATGGTATCGTGCTTATTGATTACATTACCTTATGTCGTGAGCGGGGCATGTCTGTTATTCATTCGGTCGTTGTTTCGGGCCGTAGTCGTTTACGTCCGGTTTTAATGACCACTTTGACCACTATTCTAGGCATGGTGCCGATGGCGATAGGAGGAGGGGAAGGTTCTGAAATGTGGCAGCCTTTAGGGGTGTCCGTAATCGGTGGTTTGACTGTATCTACCGTGCTCACCTTGATTTTGGTTCCGGTGCTCTACTGTTCATTTGCCGGTACAGGTATCAAGCGTAACCGTAAGAAGATGAAAGCTGCCCGTGAGCTGAATGACTATTATCAAGCGCATAAGACAGAGATGACTAAAGGTAAAAAAGAATAATTAATATATTTGTTATCCGAATCGAAATGAATAGGGGACCGGATGACAGAACTTAAAATAAAAATGGAATAATGAAATCTGTTTTCATCACTTTCGACCAAGCTTTTTACGAACGTATTCTGGCATTGTTGGATCGCCAGAATTGTCGTGGATTCAGTTATTGGCAGCAGTTGCAGGGGCGCGGCTCTGTAAAAGGAGAACCGCATTATGGCAGTCACGCGTGGCCCAGTATGTGCTCGGCTATTATGACAGTGGTAGATGACACCAAAGTGGATCCGTTATTGGACGCCTTGCATAAAATGGATAAGGAAACCGAACAATTGGGATTACGTGCTTTTGTGTGGAACATAGAAAAGACGATTTGAATCTGTCTTTTCATTATTAAAGAAAAAGACTGTTGCCCTCTTTCTGGCGCAGTCTTTTTTCTTTTTTAGCCTCTATCATGAAGTACTCCGTCTAAAAAATCACTACTTTTGCGGTTAATTTACAAATATAGCAATATGAAAAACTATATACCGGCTACTTTTCTTCTCACTTTTATCGTAGTAGGAGCGTTAATGGGGCTGTATTTCCTTCCCCCCATGTCGGTGGGAGGCAAACCGTTGCGCAAGGTGGACCTGTTGGCTGATATCCGTCCGGATGTGGAAGAAGAAGTATGTGATTCCGACACCATTGTTCTTCCTCCTCCTGTAAAACCTATTTTTGTGGATACATGTAAAACGGGTATTACCTGTATTGAGGATTATTCGGATTCCACCATGCGGGGAATGAAACATTTTTATGAGGCACTTTCCAAAGTGAAAACCATGAAACGCCCTGTACGCATCGCTTACTTCGGTGATTCTTTTATAGAAGCTGATATTTTTACTGCCGATTTGCGCGAAATGCTTCAACAAGAATTTGGTGGGTGCGGAGTGGGATATGTTCCTGTAACCTCTTCCATCAGCGGTTACCGTCCTACGGTACGCCATACTTTTGGGGGATGGAGCAGTCATTCATCCAATGACTCTGTTGGTTTTGATAAAATACAGCAAGATATTTCCGGACATTATTTTTTCCCTCGTGAAGGTGCTTATGTGCAGTTAAAAGGACAGAGTAAATATGCTTCCCGACTGGATACCTGTGAGGTTTCTACTTTTTATTTCCTAAATAAAGGTTTTGCCGCTGTCCGTTCTAAAGTGAATAATGCTGCGGAAGGAGAGTTGCATGAGGAAGTAGGAACAGGAGGTGTGCAGGCTGTTTCGGTGAGAGGAAGGATAGGACAAGTACGGTGGAGTGTGGAACATGCTGATTCTGCTACTTTCTATGGAGTGGCTATGGATGGCAAGCAGGGAATATCTTTGGATAATTTTAGCGTACGTGGTAGCAGTGGGCTTCATTTACGTAGTATTCCTTTACATACGCTTCGCGATTTCCACGTCTTCGTCCATACGATTTGATTGTGGTCCAATATGGTTTGAATGTGGCTACGGAACGAGGCGTAAAATACGATGGCTATAAGAAAGGGATGCTTACGGTGATAGAGCATTTGAAGACAGCTTTTCCTGAAACCAGCATTTTACTGGTCAGTGTGGGTGACCGTGAATATAAAAACGAGAATGGAGATCTCCGCACCATGCCCGGAGTCAAGAATCTTATCCGTTATCAACAGTCCATTGCGGCTGATAGCCATATCGCTTTTTGGAATATGTATGAGGCAATGGGAGGTCAAGGAAGCATTGTCGATATGATCGGGCAAAAAAATGGCGAATCTTGATTATACCCATATCAATTTTAAGGGAGGCAGGCATTTGGCAGGTATCTTATTTGAAACATTGATGTATGGCAAAGAGCAATACGAAAAGCGGAAAGCCTATGAGGAGGAATAACAGATTTCTTGGTCTGTCCGGTGTAGCAATGGTATTGTTTTTGTTCTTGCTGTTTCCATGTCTTTATGCCCAGGATGCTATTCCGGCATTGTCCCGACCGTTGGAGCCGCTTCGCATACCCGGTGAAACAAAGGAAATGCATCGTGGTATGCGGCTGATAACAGTACATGATTCACTTCCGGCGAGTTTTACTCATTCTTTAGATAATGTGATAGAAGATGAGAGCCGTTCGCTTTCTCCTTTCTTTCAAAAACTGAATGATATGACGGGACCGGTACGGATAGTCATATAGGTGATTCTCATGTGCGGGGGCATCTTTATCCATTAATAACCCGTCGTTGTCTGGAACATGATTTTGGTGCTGAGGCTGTTTATCCTGATACCATTTCATATCGTACCGAAGGGTTGGCACATGAGACGGGCGAACCGGGTATTGTTTATCATATGCTTGGCATTAATGGAGCTACTTCTGTTACTTTCTCTGACGATGAAAAATAAAAAAATAGCTTCTTTGCATCCTGATCTGATTATTGTTTCTTTTGGAACCAATGAGGCACATAGCCGCCGTTATCTGGCTCAGGCTCACAAAATGCAGATAGGCAGACTGTTGGGTATGTTGAAAGCTGCCTGTCCTGAAGCGTTTTTTTTTACTTACTACACCTCCCGGAGCATATGTGGGACGTCGTCGTGCACGTACTATTAATCCGAGAACCGTAACGGCTGCACGTATTATAAAGGAGTATGCACAAGAGCATAAAATGGCAGTTTGGGATATGTATAATATAGTAGGAGGAAAGACAGATGCTTGTCGTAACTGGACGAAGCACCACATGTTTCGTGCGGATGGCATTCATTTCACTCCCGATGGATATCGTTTACAAGGTAATTTATTACATCAGGCACTGATTAAAGCGTATAATGAATATGTGGCAACTGGATTGGAGTAAACTGGCTGAGGTATTGACTTATAATGCCAAGCAACCGATGATTTTTAGCAGCGGCTTGTTTTTGTTTCTGTTTTTAGGCTTTAGCCTGATTTATATGTTATTGCAGAAAAAGGATACGGCACGCATCCTGTTTGTAACGCTGTTTTCTTATTATTTCTATTATAAGAGTAGCGGTTTTTATTTTTTCTTGCTGGGGGTGGTGACAGTGACGGATTTCTTGCTGGCAGGGCGTATGGCGAATACCGAAACTCAATGGAAACGGATGTTTTTGCTGCTGGCAAGTCTGGGAATAAATTTAGGATTGCTCTGTTATTTCAAGTATACCAATTTCTTTTATCAGATGCTGGCTCCTTTGTGGAATGGTAAATTCCAGCCGTTGGATATTTTCTTGCCGGTGGGGATATCGTTCTTCACTTTCCAGTCTTTAAGTTATACCATAGATGTTTACCGTCGTGAATTGGTTCCTTTGAACAGGTTGTTGGATTATACATTTTATGTGTCTTTTTTTCCACAGCTGGTAGCGGGTCCTATTGTACGTGCCCGCGATTTTATTCCTCAAATCAGGCAACCGCTGTTTGTTTCCTCGGAGATGTTTGGTACCGGTGTTTTCTTTATCATCAGCGGATTATTCAAGAAAGCTGTAATCTCCGATTATATCAGTGTAAATTTTGTGGAACGTATTTTTGATAATCCGGCTCTTTATTCCGGGGTTGAGAATTTGTTTGGTGTATATGGGTATGCTTTACAGATTTATTGTGACTTTTCCGGATATAGTGATATGGCTATCGGGCTTGCTTTGCTGTTGGGCTTCCGTTTTCCTATGAACTTTAATTCGCCTTATAAAGCCGATAGTATAACCGATTTTTGGCATCGTTGGCATATCTCTCTTTCTACATGGTTGCGAGATTATCTTTATATCTCATTGGGGGGAAACCGCAAGGGGAAGGCCCGTACTTATATTAATTTGTGCCTTACTATGTTGTTAGGTGGTTTGTGGCATGGCGCATCTTGGAATTTTGTGATATGGGGAGGATTTCATGGAATAGCACTGGCTGCACAGAAATTCTGGCGTAACTTGCTGCATAAGCCTAAGACGGCCACTAGTAAGGGCATTCGTAAATTTTTTGCAGTTCTTATTACTTTCAATTTTGTTTGTTTCTGCTGGATATTTTTCCGTAATACGACTTTTGAAGCTTCGGTTGTTATGTTGAAGCAGATATGTACAGCTTTCCATCCCGAGGTATTCATGCAGCTGATAGAAGGTTATTGGAAAGTGTTTGTTTTGATGGGAATAGGGTATTTGCTACATTTTGCTCCTGATAGTTGGCAGGATGCGTGTTGTCGTGGAGTTGTAAAATTACCTTTATTGGGAAAGGCATTATTGTTGGTAGTACTGATTTATTTGGTTATCCAGATAAAGAGCAGTGATATTCAGCCGTTTATTTATTTCCAGTTCTAACGGAATAGTTATCAATCGGGTGTCTGAAAAGATATCTAGTCAGACACCCTAAATACGATTATAGTAAGTATTTATTGATATATCTACGATCCCAATTTATACCTCTCTTTATAATTTTTGCAGGGATGCCTGCTAATATTATATTCGGTTCGTGGAATACTTTTGTTACAATACTTCCCCAACCCACAATACTGTCATCGGGTATTTTGTATTTTTACCAATCTTTACATCTTTTCCTACCCATACATATTTGCCAATTTCTATACTTGAGCAAATTAATCGGTTTCCCTTTAAATTTGTTATAGTATGTGTGTCGGTACACCAAATACCAATGCCCCAGCTTAATTAACCGTGTTACTGTTTCCTTTGATAATCAACAGAAAATATTCATTAAAAAGTAGTTTTTCAACATTCTCTTCTGAATCGAAATGCATGGAACATGATTGTTGTTTCCTGTAATTATGATGTTGGATCGATTGATGATTTGATTGAATTGTTCATGATGGGAGGATACACAATCTATTTTTATCATGTGGTAAAATAATTGTAATTTCATTGCCTTGACCATTGATATTTTTCATCTCATTCTAATTTAATAGTTTATACAACTTCTTTTATTTTATATTTGAAGAATATTCTTGTATTATCGTGTTGGTTAGTTTAGAGAATATTTCTGGAGATAGTAAATAAAAAGGAGTGTCTTCTTTTTCTTTTTTAAAGCGTATAAATAGATGTTTGATGTCTCGGGCTTCCGGATATTCATAAGCTTCTATTCTTTCTATATGTATTCCTTCCTGTTCCAATAGTTTTAATATGTGTCTCCATTGTTGCTTGGATAGAAATCGGCATACATCATATAAGGAGAGGGGTGTTCCGTCCGAAGCTGTTATGATAGTAGAAGTTATATTCATTTTGATGATTTGATGAGGACAAATATAGCAATAAAAAATTATATAGTTTATTGGAGCATTGACTAAATGCTAGAATATTATTTATTTTCAGTTCCCTTTATGATATAAAGCGGGGATGAAACTTGCAAACTTGCAAAACTTGCAGCACTTCCACACCCACACACGTGCGCGTACATTATAATGTGGAAAAATGAGAGGGTACAAGGAGGGTATGACAAGCAACGGTGAGGAGGACAAACGGACGATGCAGGGGAGAGCTGAAATGGAGGAAAGTATGACGGGACACAGAAGGTGGAGCGGGGGGAAAAGGGAGAGATGTGACAGGATTTTTGGTGGAAAGAGGTGGGACCGTATAAGGAGAAAAAAGGAAGTGGAGACAGAAACCGGAATCGGACAGACACAGGTGG